>ERZ791695.177-NODE-177-length-55152-cov-32.7096_pt1 | contig 55152 bp, 46 predicted proteins | sample MGYA00509956_ERZ791695 | MGnify/ENA primary metagenome ERZ791695 (study PRJEB30046, sample SAMN00715234) | human gut metagenome | study: EMG produced TPA metagenomics assembly of the A metagenome-wide association study of gut microbiota in type 2...
ATGGCAGTGCCTTTTCGATGGCATCGCCGATTCTGATGGTGGAATCCAAGACAAATGCTGTCTCTTCACCTTCATTACTTTGCTTTTTCGACTGGCTTGTGCAGCCTGCCAATGCAAGTATGCACAATATCAATACGGTGTTTCTCATAATTATTTCTTTAAGTAAGCTAATACGATAATAGGGTTAGCCGTATCATCTACAGCTATTTGTTCTAATTTTGAAGATACTTTTATCCCTTTTCCCTTTTGTTTGGATATAAATTCGTTAATGTCGAAAGGCCATACAGCAATCATAATAGCATCATCTTGAATACATTGAAAAGGGAAGAAATCAATGCATTCGTCAATATCGTTCACTAATTTATTTACGGCAAAGGTCTTTTTGCTTTTCTTGTCGTAAATGGCCCAATAGCTTTTGTTTCCACCGCGCCAGCCTTGAAAGGCAAGTAAATTGCTCCAAGTTAAAATAACATATCTTTCAGTTTCGTATGCTTTTCCTATCCATTTCTTTCCGTCTATCAGTTTAGCTAATGTACTGTTTTCGGCTCTCTGCTTCATAATCGTTTCGTTACCGTTACTGGTTTTTACAATGCTACGCATCTCGTCAATGAAGAGTTTTTGGAGTCCGTTTAAGAAACAACGGCTATCAGCTTTCTCGCCTTCTAAGTCAAATTTCCATCGCGTTTGCAATCCGTTCTCTGTTACAGAATATAGCTTGTCTGTAAAACAATTGAAGAACAAGGTTGTATCATTGAGTGTAGAAAAATTGTATTCAGCTAAAAGTCCTCCTTCGGGGCTGTTTAAATATAGACTATCCGGGATGATGCGTGCACGTTTTACTATTTCTAGATTTTCGTTCATCCAATAAGCTGAATCCGGGTAGTTGATTATCATATTATATTTTCCTGCACGTACAAATGCATAAGGTGATTTTAAGCCTATTGGCAAATTATCATTCATTCGATGGGTTATTTGTACTTCTTTACCGGTAAATTTGTACTTATTATCAAATTGGATAACTTTATCTCCCATAGTATAGAATAAGTCTTTTCTTTCATCATAAGTGACAAAGAAGCCCCATGTGTTCGTTTCTTCACCAGGGCCTTGTCCCAGTTTCCCTATATTAGTAACAAAGTTTCCTTGTGCATCAAATATTGTTCCCGGAAAAGAGACAAAATAAGGCTTTGAATAGAAAATAGTGCCGGTTTCTCTTACATAACATTCCGAATTTGTTTCCAAAGGAATATATGCTATACTATCTACTATCTCCGAAAGTTTTAGTTCGATAGGATTTGCCAATGCTTCTTTTAGGCGGATGACGTTAGTTTCTTCTTCCTGTTGTTCTGATTGCGTAGAACAAGCACACATTAAGCACGTAGAAATTAAATATATTAGCGTATTTTTCATATTAATTGTTTTTATTGAATATAAAGAGTGGAAAAATATTCCACTCTTTAATAAAAAACGGTTGATAATACTCTTGTTATCAAAGAATTGTCCCATTTGATTTTGTCAGTGAGGCATCCTCTGAAATATTTGAAGAGTTATTTCCATAACCTGAGCCACAGAAACAAGAACATTTTCCTGCATAGAAGTTAGCCACTTGATTGGCATATCCATAGCTGCAGTAATTACCACCAATTAGTAAATCCATCTCTTTTTTTTCAAACTCTTCTTGTCTATATTTCCGAGTTTGAGTACAGTTAAATTTTTCATAAATCGTTTATTTAATTAGTTAATATAAAAAGTGTTCTTAGCAAAACTTCCATATAGTCAGCTCTACTAAGATAGCCATAATTCCTTTATTTTATTTTCTGTATTTGCCATATTATATTTACTAAGATAGAAATTTCTGCTGTTCTTTTTAAAAGAATCTAAATCCTCTAATAGTTAAAGATGTATTTATCTGATTTCGCCAGATATTTATGAGTTGACGGATATAAGTTCCAATGCCGTATTGTGTACCTGAACTTATTTCATCTATGATATATAAATGTATATTTGTGGTTTTCATTGAAACTTTAATTTTATCATTTCTCCAATATCATATGTATTTTCTTTCAAAAATAGTGAGACAGATAGGGTATTCCCTGATTTGTTTTCACAATATTTATTGAATAAAATTTCATCGGTTGTATCTTCATAGTTGGATAAGATACGAAAAGTTCCTGATAAGAGAACTGATTTTTATTTTTTGCGACATCTCTAAAAAAGTATACTATGAAAGATACAATTAGTGTTTTCATTACTTAAACTGATATTGTTATTATATTATTCTATATGAATAGAGCCAATAAGGTAATTGCTTGCTTCTATTATTTGTATAGTGTAATATCCTTTTCTAAAGTCCGTAATGTCAATGGAATAGGTAGTGCATTCGGAGACGGTACTAACATTATAATAAATAATATGCCCAAAAGAGTCTTTTATTATCACTCCCAAATCATTTAATTCCTTTTCGGAATAGATATAGATGTTCTGTTCGTCTATGGATAGTTGAGGGGCAAATGAAATAGAACGATCGTCTTCAATGTCCCATGTACCTTCAATAGAGACCAGTGTGTTCTCTGCCATTAACTTATATGGAAAGAGAAAAAGAAAAGCTGTTAATACTAATACTGCATTTTTCATATTTTGCATTTCGTTTTAAAGTTTAGGCAAATATGAAAAAAGATTTTAATGTATCATCAAGAACTGGTACACTTTTAGTACACAGATGACTTCTTGTACTTTCTAAAGTACACAATTAGTACACTACAGGTTATAATCTACTGTAAATCAGAGATAAAAGCATCCAGTTTCTCGGTAGAGTTTTGTTCTCCCAGTAGTCTCTTTGCAAGGCGGGTGCGAGCATTACTTATGGCAGCTTTGGTGCGATTGGTGAAAATGGCAATATGGGTTGGTGGAATTGAAATCTTCATTAGATAGCATATTTGCAGTTCGATGACTGATAATTTTGGAGATAACTCATATAGGTGTTTGCTGAAGTTGGGATAGGCGGTATCAACCTCTTTTTGTAGCTCTGACCACTTCTCTTCAGTTATTTTGCTGTCTGCCTTGGTACATGCCTGATGGAAAAAATGATAGATGGAAGTCTGACGCAGGGAGTCTTGTAAAACTTTTTGTTTTTTTAGACAGGCGATAATTTCTTTGTTTTTAGCTTCCAGTTCCTCTTTTTGAGCCAGGAGCAAGTTTTGCAGGGCTTTTGCTTGCTCTAATTCTTCCTTTTGTGCTTTCAATAGTGTTTCCTTTTCTGTTATTTCCCCTTCTTGCTCGACTAGTTTTTGCTCTAATTCTTTTACTCGTGGTTCTGTTTCTATTTGTTTTTGCTCTAATTCTTTTATTTTGCAGATGTTTTCTTCATGGGCTTTCATGCTCATTGCTTCTTGTTCTTCTTTTAGTTTGCTAAGCTTGTGCATTTGTAGGCGAGTGTTTTGTACTTTCTTTTTATAATGGAAATAGACACTGATAGCTACCCCCATGATGACCACAGATATACAGCCAAGTATCCATAAGAAAGTATTCTTCTTTTCATTTTCCAACAGGAGTGTATAGTTCTCTTTCTGGATGTGCTGATAATTATACAGGGAGTTTATTTTGGCAATCGCTTCTGTTCGGGTAATCTTCTTAATGGAGTCTGCCAACAGTTGAGCCCGCCGGATATAGGTTATGGCTTGAGGATAATTGTGTTTTTGAATCTCAATGGATGATAAATGTCGGTAGGCACTATGCTGTTTGTAAATATCACCATATTCTATGGCTTGATGCAGGTAATAACAGGCGGAGTCCCATCGGTTTTCACCCCGATAGACATCGCCTAATACCAACAGGGCATTTGCCATATCCGGTTGATGCTTGAGGGCAGTGATAAGCATTCGTTTGGCGGAATCGGCTTTTACCAAGCTATAATAGTAAAAGCTGCCTAATTCCCCCCAAATAATGTATGCTTTATGAGGACTGTGAGTGGATAATGCAGTGCGGTATGCTTTTTGATAATAATGAAGCGCACTGTCCTTTTGATGTTTGGCATCATACATGCGTGCAATATCTCTTAATGCATAGGAGATTTTGTCTTTTTTCCCTTGTGCCAGATAACAGTTTACCGATTCCCTGTTGGCTTGCAATGCTTCATCGTAAAGCCCTTGATAAGCAAACAAGGTTCCCATTTGATTATAGGTTCGTGCCATTAAATCGGCGGATTGCTTCTTGCCGGCAGACGACAGCTCCTTGCTCCGGCTAATCACTTCATGAAAGGCATCCAAAGCACTCGGGGCATCATTCATGTCGCGATATACACTGCCTTGATAATAGTATGCCTCTATCTGTTTGTTCTTGTCGCCATGCTCATTGTAGAATTTCACAATAAGGTTAATAAGCGAATCGGAGATATGGCGGGTATATAACTTGTCTTCTGCTTTAATGGTGAGCAAATGATAGTACATTTGCGTTTCTTCGGGTTCACACCCGATGCTGTCTTTCAGTAAAGAGAGATAATGCAGGGCGCTGTCGGGGGCTGTTTCCACACAGCTTTGGGCTTGCTCCATGAAAAGCGGATAAGACCGATAGTGGCGCGAACACCCCAATGACAGACTTATCCCAATGAATAATATGAAAACTAAACATGCCTTCATCAAGAGGCAAAGATATGAAAGTTTTATTAAAAGCAATATTTTTCTTCAAAAAAACTTTATCTTTGTCCAAATGAAAATCCAATAGACTGAAATACATAAAACTATGGCAAAAGAATTAGAATTAAAGTACGGCTGCAATCCCAATCAAAAGCCGTCACGCATCTTTATGCAAGAAGGAGAATTGCCCATCGAGGTATTGAACGGACGCCCCGGATATATTAATTTTCTGGATGCATTCAATAGCTGGCAGTTAGTAAAGGAACTCAAAGAAGCCACCGGACTACCTTCGGCTGCATCTTTCAAACACGTCAGCCCCGCCGGAGCTGCTGTCGGCATAGAAATGAGTGAAACACTGAAGAAAATTTATTTTGTAGACGACCTTCCTCTCACCCCATTGGCAACAGCATACGCGCGTGCACGAGGCGCCGACCGTATGTCTTCTTACGGAGATTTCATTGCTTTAAGCGATACATGCGATGAAGCAACCGCACGGCTCATCAACCGTGAAGTATCGGATGGTGTCATTGCTCCCGACTATACGCCTGAAGCGCTCGAAATCTTGAAAAACAAACGTAAAGGTACTTATAACGTCATCAAGATTGACCCGTCTTACCGTCCTGCCCCTATTGAACACAAGGATGTGTTTGGTATTACTTTTGAACAAGGACGTAACGAAATCAAACTGGACGAAAGCTTGCTGACTAATATTCCGACAAAGAACCAACACTTCACGGAAGAGGCCAAACGCGACCTGATTATCGCCCTTATCACCTTAAAATATACACAAAGTAATTCTGTATGTTATGTGAAAGACGGTCAAGCTATCGGTATCGGTGCCGGACAGCAAAGCCGTATCCATTGCACCCGACTGGCAGGCAACAAGGCTGACATCTGGTATCTGCGCCAACACCCTAAAGTAATGAACTTGCCATGGATAGAAAAAATCCGCCGTGCCGACCGCGACAATACTATTGATGTGTATATCAGCGAAGACCACGATGACGTATTGGCTGACGGAGTTTGGCAACAATTCTTTACCGAAAAACCTGAAGTACTGACGCGTGAAGAAAAACGCGCATGGCTGGATACAATGAAAGGAGTTTCACTGGGGTCGGACGCTTTCTTCCCATTTGGCGACAATATAGAACGCGCACATAAAAGCGGAGTGGAGTACATTGCACAAGCCGGAGGTTCCGTACGCGATGATCACGTTATCGATACTTGTGACAAATATGGAATTACCATGGCATTTACAGGTGTCCGCTTGTTCCACCATTAATTATTGAAAAAATAAAGAAAGGGGGAGGGTATCAAAACTAAAATGGTCTACAAATCGTCAACTGTAGGGGCAGGATTTGCCTGCCCGAACCAACGGTCACGACCTTGGAAATAATACACAAAACATTTTCGGGCAAGCAAACCTCTTTCCTACTAACAAAATGACATCATTATCAACGTTTTGACACAATCCCCCTCCCGACAAGTTTTAAACCTATGTCTAAAAATCGATTAGAAAATATAGTGGAAACCGAAGCTCAGCTCATCAGTATCTAAATCCAAACCGAAGTTTTTCGTTTTAGTTCCCATGGGAGTTTCATCCTGTGAATATCCTAAGAAACCATACTTAGCAACCAAACAAAAACGGTCAGACAGCTTAATTGCCAATCCCGGCTTCAAACCAATGTTCCAAGAATTTGCAGCATCGCTTCCCTTTACTTTAGCTGTAGAAAAGCCGAATCCTCCATCTACAAATAATTTGATTAAATCACTCTGCAGAAAAGAATAGCGAGCATAAGGAGCAATGGTAAAAGTGTTGGTCTTCAAATCGCCCGTTTTGCTATACTGATACCCCACAACTGTACCAATCGACCAATTCTCATCCAGTTCATAACCTATTTCAGGCAAGAGCTTGATAGTAGTAGTCTTTAATTCGGCATCACTATTTTCAGTCTTAACAGAACTGAAACCCAAAGTTCCACCTACATAAATCTGCGCCTGTGCAGCAGTAGCCATAATAGCCACAATACACACCAATACAATCTTTTTCATCTTTCTTTTGTTCTCAAAATTAAACATTAACCTATTTGTTACATAGAAGGAATCAGCACCCTTCTGTATTGTGCGGCGCAAAGGTATCGTTTATATTTATGTTATGCAACATAAATACTTCCTTTTTCAAAAGATTTATTATGAAATAAGGGATAAATCGTTAATATCTAATAATTAACAAAGCACTAACTATTTTACTTTCCTTTATGGCGATTAGCACGTTTTTTTCGGATATCGGCTTTCATTTTGGCCGAACCCGAGCCATGAAGTCCGGTGATATAACTTTTCTTCTTCGCTTTCGTTTTCACTTTCTCTTCATTCTTTCTACCCGACGACTTTCCACCTTTGAAAACGATTCCATCGGTAATTGCTTTTTCTATGTCCATCCTCTTATTGTTTATTTATTAATTTAGATTTTACTGTTATTCTGTTACCGAGTTTTGTACAAATAAGTTTATCTTTACGCAAAGTACGGTCTTTTAAATCAAGAACAAGACTCGGATTGAAGTGTTGGCCGTCTATCCGAAACTCCAGATGAAGATGTTCTGTGGTAGCTCTGCCTGTTCTGCCGGTAAGAGCAAGTGGTGTTCCGGCTTTTACTACATCCCCCGATTTCACCAGATTCCTTGAATTATGACTATAAACACTTTCCAATCCGTTGGTATGACGCACTACCACCACATTTCCATAAGCGGCATAAGGTTTTGCCATTCTTACGACACCATCAAATATGCACCGAATTGTATCATTTGCTTTTGTCTTGATATCGACCCCACTGTGCCCGCGACGTCCCCCATAGGAAGAAATCAACTTTCCACCCGGCAGCGGAAAGCAGAACTCATTATCTTGCAGGCTGTCCAAATGAAGGCTGAAACTTTTGTGCGCAGAGAACAGCCCCGGTGTTTTTACACGTATATGGTTGATTTCCACAGCGGTAAAATTCTTTGCCGGTTCTCCTCCCCAAGCTGCAATCGTCAGGATTACCAATAACAGGATAGATGTGGCTCTTTTCATGGCTTGTTTCAGGAGTTAAAATTCAATCTGTTTGATATCTTCTGCCGATGCAAACTCTTTCAGCAACTCAATCATATAGTCGGCAGCATCCCGAAGTCCCTCTTTTCCACTATAACCATTAATAATGGTAAGCAGATGAGTTGTACCCAATTCCAGTTTTGTACGTTCATTGTCACTGGTAGGTGTCCCGATTCCGCCAACCGCATCGCGATAAACAGGCATTCCTTCTATGTTCAGTTCACCGCGCCCAATGCCTTCATACGGTTCTCCGGCTTTGCCGATACCCAAAACAAGAGCGTCGCCGACTATCTTATCCGCATCAAAGCCTCCGATAGAATAACCAAAACGGATAGATACCAGATTTATAAGGTCTACCAATGTATCTATCTGATAGAGTGAAATTCCGCGAAGTATCCTGCGGCATAGTGCTTCTCCCGAAGGACGGTAACGGCTGGGGTCCTTACCACATTTCTTATAAGCCTCGCGAGTAGCATGAATAGTCGTCATATCTTTGATGGAATCCGTCGTATACATTTCACGATAACGAACAGTAAATTCATTTATCTTCTTCCACAATTCTTCATTGTACGCCGTATTAACCACCTTGGCAGAGATGGCAACCCCGGCAAAAGCCGGACAAGCTGTTCTTATTTCCGATGATACTTCTATTTTCATAATCCATTTTTTCTTTTAAATTTCAATCCGCCGCTACGTCAGCGATGCAGCATGATTCCCGATAAGATTCGCCCTGAACGGATTCCTAACCGACGGGCTGAAAAGAAATCGAGGTAATTTTGATAGGTACAAATACCCGCCACCTCTATATTCTCCGCTTTTACACCGTGGCCGAGCAACTGCAAACGGTTGGCCTCCCACAAATCAATATGCCATTTTTCTTCTTTACGGGCAATGCGCCGCATGTCAAAACCGGCAGTACGAAAGGTCTCGTATACCTCATCACCTACTTCAAAAGCAGCAAGTGAGATGCCCGGACCGATACAGGCCTTTATATCCTTTTCCTCTGAAGCATACCGTTCTTTCATTACTGCAAGAGTTTTTGCCACAATCTTTCCCACCGTACCCCGCCAACCGGCATGAGCAGCGGCAATGACCTGCTTTGTCGGGTCATAAAGCAACACCGGGATGCAGTCGGCCGTTGAAATACAAAGGCAATAGCCGGGAAGTTCCGTTATAATGGCATCAATATCTTCCAACCGATTCTCCTTGTTCGCTCTGATACAGGCATCATCAATTACACCGATATTGGTGCTGTGCGTTTGATGGGGAATAATTAATTCCAAAGGTTTCTGTGGCAAAAGTTCACACAATATTTCACGATTTTTCTGCACATGCTCTGCCTCATCCCCACAATATCCGGTGCAATTAAAAGAAGCATAATTTCCCTCGCTGCACCCTCCATGACGGGTAGTAGAAAAACAAGAAATGTTGGGATATGCCTTCATCAGCTCATATCCCAACATTTTATTATCTGATGTCAGCCGTTTCATTTCTTTTCTTCGTCCCAATCTTCTTCCTCGTATTCATAATCAAAATCATCATCGTCATCGTCCTCATATTCAAATTCAAAGTCTTCGTCTTCACCCATAGCCTTTAGCTCTTCTTGCAATTTGGCTACATCTTTGGCACGATGGACAATTGTTTCGGTACGGACACCTTCTAAACGGTTGCTGTCCTTATTCAGCTCTGTCCACAGCATATCCTTCAGTTGTTGGATGCCCATGCCAGTGACAGAAGATATGAAGATATGTGGAACATTTTTCGGAAGAGTCGGTTCAAGCATATTAATCAACTCCTCATCCAGCATATCGGATTTTGTGATAGCCAACACGCGCTGTTTGTCCAGCATTTCGGGATTAAAGGTAGCCAGTTCATTCAGCAATATATCATATTCTTTGCGGATATCGTCTGTATCTCCGGGCACCATAAAAAGTAATAATGAATTACGCTCAATGTGTCGCAAGAAACGGAGTCCCAATCCTTTGCCTTCACTGGCTCCCTCAATAATACCGGGAATATCTGCCATAACGAAAGATTTCCCTTCGCGATAAGACACAATACCCAGATTGGGTTCAAGCGTAGTAAACGGATAATTGGCTATCTTGGGACGTGCAGCCGACACGGTGGAAAGCAAAGTCGATTTACCGGCATTGGGAAAACCTACCAAACCGACATCTGCCAGTAATTTCAATTCTAGAATAACCGTAAGTTCCTGCATCGGTTCTCCCGGTTGTGCAAAACGCGGTGCTTGACGAGTAGCAGTGCGGAAATGCCAGTTACCCAGGCCTCCTCGTCCGCCTTTCAGCAGGACAACTTCTTGTCCGTCTTCGGTAATATCACAAATATATTCACCGGTCTCAGCATTATAAACCACTGTACCACAAGGTACTTCGATGACTTTATCTTCACCATCCTTACCAAAACTCTTATTTTTAGAACCATTTCCGCCATGAGTAGCAAACACATGACGGTCATATTTCAAGTGAAGTAATGTCCAATAATTGCGGTTTCCCCGCAAAATAACATGACCTCCTCTACCACCATCGCCACCGTCGGGGCCACCATTGGGTACGTATTTTTCACGACGCATGTGTGTAGAGCCTCGTCCGCCTTTTCCCGAACGGCAATATATTTTCACGTAATCAACAAAATTCGATTCAGCCATTTTCTTCTATTGTTTGAGATAATGAGTGCAAAAGTAATGATTTCAGTCGATTTCCTCAAGTTTTTTAACAGAAACAAATATTTATTCTTTTTCCATTTCTTGGCATGTCTTATCTATATGCTTCACAAACATATCGGAAAAAACCGGGTCCCCATAACAAAGAGGCTCAACAAAAGATATTCCTATCCATTGTTGAGCCTCTTTTTATTCTATACGATAAAATATAACTTACTTCACTGCATCAACAGCCTTACAGATGTCTTGCGTAATTGTTTCTAAATTACCCAATCCGTTAATATGCTGATATTTGCCTTCCTTTTTATACCAGTCAATCAGCGGAGCTGTCTGCGAATGGTAAACAGTAAGGCGTTTCTTGATAGTCTCTTCATTATCATCTGCACGACCTGACTCCTGTCCACGTTTAATCAGACGCGTCATCAGTTCGTCTTCGGGAACATCAAGGTCCAACATAATAGAAACTTCCTGTCCGCGTTCCGACAACATCTTCTTCAACGCTTCTGCCTGAGCAATCGTTCTGGGGAAACCGTCGAAAATAACTCCTTTGCTATCCTTGAAACTATCCAATGTGCTAGCCAGGATGTCGATAATCAGCTCATCAGGAAGTAACTGACCCTGGTCAATATAACCTTTAGCAGTTTTGCCCAGTTCTGTACCATTCTTTATTTCTGCACGAAGCACATCTCCTGTTGAAATGTGATTAATACCGAATTTCTCTACAATACGTTCACTCTGAGTACCTTTTCCCGAACCCGGAGCACCGAAAATTACAATGTTCAACATCTTGTTTTACCTTTTATTATTATATTTAGTTGTATAATTCTTACTCTATTACAGTATAGATATCACGGTAATTGCGCCCCAAGCCGTCATAATCAAGTCCATAACCGACAATAAAATCATTAGGAATACGCATAGCTATATAATGTATATTCAAATCTACCTTCAGTTTATCAGGCTTCAACAGCAATGTGGCAATACGAATTTCCTTCGGGTTCTTTGCTTGAAGTGTCTCCAATAAATGTTTCATTGTGACTCCCGTATCCACGATATCTTCCACAATCACCACTGTACGACCTTTGATATCATCATTCAAACCAACCAACTCTTTCACTTTACCGGTAGACGATGTGCCGGCATAAGAAGCAAGTTTTACAAAAGATATCTCACTGGGGATGGTAAGGTTACGCATTAAATCGGCTGCAAACATGAACGAACCGTTGAGCACACTTAGAAACAGGGGATTCGTACCTTCTAAATCCCGGTTAATTTCACTCGCTACCCGTTCTACTTCTCTCAATATCCGCTCTTCGGGAATGAAAGTCGTGAAACGCTTGTCTTTTATCTGAATGGTATCCATAACCGTATTTTTATTAAATCGGTGCAAAAATAGTGTTTTAATTCGATTTTATGAAATCTATCCATACGTTTTGTAATATACAAAAAAGGAGGATGCCGGAAATAAATCTCCAAACATCCTCCACAAAAGAGAGTCGGTATTAAAAGTTCATCAAATCTTAACTAGATTCTTTCAAATACTTTAAAGTATGCCACTTGGCATGCATTATTCGACGTATTGGTTTCTGTAATTTCCAAACGGAAATAACGGGCCTTGACAGGTGAAGACAACACCAATTCTTCATACGCCGGAATCAGCGGACTGGTATAGCTTTTTACCACAGTTCCATCAGGAGCAGTCCACGGCAATGCGAAAGTAAAATCAGCTACCTTTTCGTAGTTCTCATTATCCGTGCTGGCATAAATATTCATGGTCTTTACAGTACCATAATTGTTGCCATTCGGTGCATAGTGTCTTCTACCGATGTGGAACATAGCGCACTCCAGTTCCTCTTTCATATCAATTTCCAAAATATAAGGAAGAGGCACAGAATAACTGTACGGACTATGCCAGAAGTTCGTACGTTCTTCCTTAAACAAGCTGGGATAACCACCACCATCACTGGCTTCAACACCATTACCGGTAGCAGTCCAACGAGTCCAATCATACTGCAAAAATTCTTGGCCATCATACTTCTGCAATACAGTGAAAGTAGCCTGACGGTAACCGGATGTTACACTGACAGTAGCTGTACGATAACTGCTGTCTGTATTGGCAGATGTTGCAGTCACGGTAATTTCCTTACCGTTTACCGAAACCTGACACCAATCTGCGTCTACATTGTCAACAACAATATCAGAAGAGATATCTGTATCTGCAATCACAGTAGTACTGGAATTGGCAGCAGCATCCAATACGGCACGCTCTACAACGATGTAACCGACATACGGTTGCTCATATTCGGAACATCCACAAACAATGGCCGAGAAAAAGAGCAAAAGTAAATATGATATTTTTTTCATTTGTATATCCATTTTAAATTAGTAAATCTGTTTTTGTTAGGGGTTCTGTTCCAATTTGTAAGGATAAGCATCATATTGAAGCTGTGGAATAAACTCACATACTGATGGAGAGTTATATGGAATTTCATAGAACTTATCACCCTGAGCAATGGTATGTCCTCCCGGATATCTTCTATCCATAGTATGGCGCCAGCGGAATACATCGAAACGACGATGACCTTCCCATGCAAGTTCCAACATACGTTCTTCTTCGATAATCTTATGAACATCTTTCGGATTTCCGCTTTCAGCAGTAGCTATGTTTTCCATTGTCCACTCCGGTATACCAGCTCTTTCACGAAGGATATTGATATCATCCAAAGTAGCCTGTACGGAACCACCCTTTTCATAATTAGCTTCGGCACGTATCAGATACATTTCTGCCAAACGGGAAATGATAGGTGACCACAAATGTTTGCTCTGTTCCTGGTAAGAACATTTGTTGATAGCATACACAAGGAAAAGAGAAGATTTACCACGCTTAGTAGAAGCATCAAATACTTTAGGTTCGATACGACCTATATACTTGTTACCGTCCTGTCCTACTACATAGTAACGAGTACCTGTGTTATAGGCTTCTTCTTGAATGGTAGCGCTTTGAAATTTAGAAGCGTCTTTGGTAATAAGGAATGTACCGTCAGCTTGTTTTTCTACATCCAACTGTTTGTATTCATAATTGGCTGTATTAGCTTGCTTAACAGCATAAGCAAACGTCCAGTCTTCATATACATTATTTGGATATCCAACCGGAGTATAATCGGCTACACCATCTTCTACGTATCTTTTCACGATAAATTTACTACGTAAGTCCTGAGGCATATCATTAGCATTCAAATGCAATTCCAAAAGCTCCAAATATCTTGAAGAAGGAGACATTTCTTCCCAACCCGAACCATCGATACGGATGTACATACTACCCATACGGCTGTATCCATCATCATCTTTGTCAAGTGTACGACGTACTGCAAAAATGGTTTCCTTGTTGTCTTCCGGAATAAGTTGTGAATAAGTAGCAAAACGGTTTCCTCTTTCCAACTCAAAGCGGCCAGATGTGATTACCTTGTTAGCCATTTCCCATGCACCGTCCCAGTTCTCCATATAGAGATAAACTCTGGCCAACAAAGCTTCAGCAGCTTCCTTGGTAGCATAGATGTTTGATTTGGGAGTCTCTCCTTGCTGAAGTGTCAGATAAGTGATGGCGTCTTTCAAGTCGAGAACCACTTGGTCGTAAACTTCGGCAACAGTAGAACGACTTTGAGGTAAATCATTCGGATCACTTGTCAACTTCAAAGGCAAGCCGGGGTTCTGTGTCGGGTTGTTAGAATAAGGCTGTGCAAACTCATTGACCAGCAAGAAATAGCTCAATGCACGCAAATAGTAGTTTTCACCCATCATGATGGTTTGCTCACGAGTACTTTCATTACCCAGTCCCTGAATAATTTCAATAATTTTATTACAGTTACCAATCACACGATAGCCGAGCTCCCAAGTATATTCTGTAGTGGAACTGGCAATGTTTCGGCTATAATCATACAATTTAAAAGTTGAACCGGTTGAAGTTCCGTTCCAAGTGACATCATCAGCACCAAAAGCCCAAAAATAATATCCGTTGTCTATCAATCCACCGTCATTTTTCAACAAACGATAACTTCCCTGAGATAATTCAAGAAGGTTCTTATTGTCGAATTGTTCCTCCATCACACCATCATACATGGTAATGTCCAGGTTGCATCCGGTCATTCCGAACGCCATTCCCATGGCACCTAGTATATATTTTATTTTCATAATGTTTTCATTTAGATATTAGAAATTAGAATTGGACATTCAATCCTAAGGTAAAACGTCTTACTGTAGGATATCCGAAGCTTCCCGCACTACCATTATAATCTGCAGAATACAGGATTTCCGGGTCTTGTCCTGAGAAGCTGGTAATGGTAAATAAGTTCTCACCACCAACACTCAAATTAGCCGACTTTACACCCAGTGGTTCCAGCCAACGCTTCGGGAAGCTATAAGCCAATGAAAGAGATTTCAGTTTGAAATAGTCACCGTTTTCCAGATAACGTGTGGATTCTCTATCGGCACCGTTATTACCACCATCGATCAACTGAGGATGTGTAGCGATATCACCCGGCTTTTCCCAACGGCTCCATCCGTCTTTCAACTTCATAGGAGGCTGAGAGTTACGTCCGCAGTCACGGTCAATCGCACCGGCACGCTGTCCATTATAAATCATAGCACCGGTAGCAAATGTAAAGTTAGCGTTCAGAGTGAAACCTTTCCATGTCAAGTTCGTGCTGATAGCACCATTAAATTTAGGAGTAGGCACTTCATCCAACAATACACGGGTTGCCTCGTTGTAGTCACCGGTTACAGTTTTCTTACCATTTTCATCTACTTTAAACCACAACGGAGTTCCTGTTTGTGAATCTACACCTGCCCATTCGCGCAAATACCAATTTCTGTAAGGGTAGCCCACAGCAGTAGCTTGTGATGTAAGTTCATCACCGTCAGGAAGATAAGTAATTTCATTCTTATTATAGCCTAAGTTGAAGCTAACATCCCAATAAAGGTCTTTAGTTCTGATGATTTCAGGAGTAACAGTTACTTCAAAACCTTGATTCGTCATTTTACCATTATTGGCAGTCTGGCGGTTATAACCTGTAACCGCAGGTAAATGCTTCAAATAAATAAGATTCTTTACGTTCTTGTGATAGTAATCAAATACAATACTTAAACGGTCAAACAAACGTACATCCAAACCAAAGTCTAAAGTAGCCGTTTCTTCCCAAGAAAGATCAGGATTTCCCAAGTAATTGGAATACAATCCTACCTTACCACCATATTGTGTAGTACTGGCCAACATAGTAGCCCATTCATAAGCACCACCAGGCAAGTTACCGGAAATACCATAAGAAATACGGGGTTTCAATTCATTCACCCATTTAAGATTACTCATGAATTCTTCCTTATGCATACTCCAACCACCACCGACAGACCAGAAAGGAGCCCAACGTTTATTGGAACCGAATTGTGACGAACCATCTACACGGAACATCACCTGAAAGAGGTATTTATTATCGTAAGAGTAGTTACCGTTAAAATAATAAGCGGCATTCTTCTTTTCAACTTTGGTACCACCTACTTTAGGATTAGCTACACCACCGTTCAGAATTTCATTACCCTGAAACATTTGTGAAGCCTGACCGGTCATGCTATAATAACGATATTCATCGTAGTCATAACCCAAATACGCGTTGATTTCGTGTACATCATTGAAAGTCTTCAAGAAACGAAGTAACTGACTGGTATAAATGGTACGAACGTTGGAATTACTGTTGTAAATCGTACCTTGAAGTGATTCTTGTCCCACAGCCTTCGGGTCATAATAATTCTCACCATAACTATTGCTCAAGCCCACTTTGTTATTAGAAACAAAAGTCAACCAATCAAAAATCTTATAATCAAAACCAGCACCGATATCCATAGCATTAGAACGTGATTTACCCCAGCTCAATTGGTTGTTATACAGCCAGTTGGAGCTTCCGTCGGAATACCAATAATCGCGTGGATCTGCAGTGGCGGCATCTTCTTTGCTCGGTCGACCTTCTGTTCCGATTTTTATATTACCCTGAGAGTCATACGGAGTATCCCACGGCGTATAGCTGGTGTGAGACAAACCATATTGCTGGTCAAATGTCTCCTTATAACTGGTAGACAATTTTGCTCTCAATGTCAAACGGTCATTAACAATATAGTCTGTGTTCACTCTTAAAGTAAAACGGTCATAATCGTATCCTTTGATTGCACCTTCTTCTGTATAATAGTCAGCAGAAATATAAGATTTAATTCGGTCATTACCATACTTATATCCGATGTTGTAGTTCTGTGTCAAAGCATTCTGCGTAGCAAAATCCCACCAATCAAAGTTTTGTTCCTTCAAATAAGGCTGAAGCCACTGTTGGTCTTGTAATGTTCCGGCATTGGTATAAGCGGTAACCAGATAATCATAATATTCAGCACCGTTCATCATCTCAAGATTACCCTTTTGCAGTTGAGAAATACCAAACTTCACAGAAGCATCGAAAGAAGAACCTCCGGTTGTGGCGCGCTTCGTTGTAACCTGCACTACACCGTTAGCACCACGAGAACCATAAAGCGCTGTAGCCGAACCATCTTTCAAGATAGAGATACTTTCAATATCATTCGGGTTCAAATCAGCCATGGCATCACCTACCACACCGTCAATAACCCAAAGAGGCTCTGTATTACCACGCAATGAACCGGTACCACGTACCCGGATACTTACACCGGCACCCGGCCGACCGGAAGTAGGTGTAACTACTACACCGGCAACTTTACCTTGCAGCATATTGGCCACGCTCGGAGTGGTAACCGTCTTCAATTTGTCTGATTTTACAGAAGCGATAGAACCCGTAATAGAACTCTTACGCTGTACACCGTAACCTACCACCACTACTTCATCCAAAGTCTCGGTGTCTTCTTGCAAAGTCACTTTCATCGGCTTACCGTCCCACACAATTTCTTGTTCTGCATAACCCACAAATGAAATAACGATAATATCGCCTTTCTTCACATTAGAAATGATAAAATCTCCGTCCATACCTGTAATACCTCCATTAGTTGTTCCTTTTACAACAACTGAAGCTCCGATAACGGATTCACCATTTTGATCTAATACAACACCTTTACAGGTATTATCCTGCTGTACGATAGATACTCCCGTAGCTGCTGCATGAGGTGCTGCTTGCATATATCCGGTAGAAAAACCAGATAAAAGTAGTATCGCACTTACTAATTTAAATTGCTCTCTTCTCATAGATTTTAATTTAAGGATGTATTTACTGTTAATTGAATAGAATGCGTTTGTTGACGCCTGCCCTTGAGTAAGTTTTTGCCTTTACACATATCAAAATTTAAGATTAATAAATTGATTATTTTTTAAACACAATTAGTATTTCGGGTGCAAATATACAAATATGAAAACTAACTCTAGCATATTATTGCCATTTTTTGTAAAAAGGCAATAAATAGTGCTAAGAAAGAGGATAATAATCTGTTTTTAAAACAAGTCGAGAACCAAAGATATATGGATATTTAAAGAAGATATTGCTTAAAATGAGAATAATGACTTTTAAGTATAAGGGCTAAAATAGCTACTATTAAAGCATTGACAGCTAATACTGCTTGCAAACTTAGCATTTTTATTCTAAGTATCGAAGTTTTCTCACAACCTCTTTTAGTAAATAGTGTTATCTTTGCACATTCAAACAAAAGAGATTGAATATGAAAATTATTTCGAGCACCCATCTAAAAGAGCTGGACAAATACACTATAGCCAATGAACCCATAACTTCCATCGATTTAATGGAACGAGCTGCTCATGAACTGACACGCACCATTATGCGTCGTTGGGACGCCTCTTTCCATATCGTTGTTTTTGCCGGTCCCGGAAATAATGGAGGAGATGCATTGGCCGTAGCACGACTACTGTCACAACAGAATTATCGGGTAGAAGTTTTCCTGTTCAATACCAAAGGAAAATTATCCGAAGAATGCCAAATCAACCTTAACCGCCTGAAAGAATGCGGTTCTATCTACTTTACGGAAGTAAGTACAAAATTTGACCCGCCTGTACTGACAGAGAAGCATCTCGTAGTAGACGGATTATTCGGTTCCGGTCTCAACAAGCCATTAAACGGCGGGTTTGCTGCTGTAGTGAAATATATCAATGCTTCCAAGTCACCGGTAGTAGCCATCGATATTCCCTCGGGATTAATGGGAGAAGACAATACCTATAATATAAGGCAAAATATCATGCGTGCAGATGTGACTCTCAGCATCCAACTGCCTAAGCTTTCGTTTTTCTTCCCTGAGAACGAAGATATTGTAGGTGAATGGGAGTTATTAAATATCGGTTTAAAGACTGAATTTATAGAAACAGTAGAAAGCTCTTTCTTCACCACTGAAGAAGTAGAAATACGCAACCTTATCAAACCACGAAAACGATTTGCACACAAGGGAGCATTCGGCCATGGATTATTAATTGCAGGCTCGTACGGCATGGCAGGAGCTTCTATCTTATCGGCCCGTGCATGTCTGCGTTCTGGTATCGGATTGCTGACAGTGCATGTTCCTATCCATAACCACGATTTAATGCAATCCACTGTACCCGAAGCTATTGTACATACCGATATACATGAACGTTATTTTGCAGAGCCAACCGACATTGACCGCTATCAAGCAATAGCTATCGGTCCCGGGCTGGGGCAAGAAGAAGATACTGCCCTCGCTATGATGGAACAGATACAAAATTGTCCGCTACCGCTAGTATTGGATGCCGACGCCCTGAATATTCTAAGCACTCACCGCAGTTGGTTAAGCCGACTGCCGAAACGTTGTATTCTCACTCCTCATTTGGGTGAGTTGGAACGCCTCATCGGGAAGTGTATGGATACCTATGAACGTTTAGTCAAGACTAAAGAACTGGCTGCTTATTTGCAAAGCTATATTATAGTAAAAGGCTCTTGGAGTGCCGTCGTTACTCCGGAAGGAAATTGTTATTTCAATCCCACCGGTAATCCCGGTATGGCAACAGCCGGAAGTGGTGATGTATTGACCGGCATCCTACTCTCATTATTGTCACAAGGGTACTCTCAAGAAGATGCTTCCCGACTAGGTGTCTATGTACATGGCCTGGCAGGAGACATTGCTGCCCAACAAAAAGGAGAAATAGGAATGACTTCAAGCGATATTGTAGAAGCACTTCCCATCGCTTGGAAGAAATTAAGCGAAACAAAAGCCGGATTTACAAAAGAATAGCTATATTTGCCCTCACCTATACAAGAAAAGGAAATTATGAAAAGAGGATTAATAATTGCAGCAAGTATACTGACTTCATTGAGTAGCGCTGCACAAGATTTCAGTAAATATACTCCGGGAACCATGGGAGAAGGTGTAGTTTATTACTTACCCAAGACTGAAATAGAACTGGAAGTAGTGGCCACCAAAGTAACCTATACTCCGGGGGAGTTATGCCAATATGCAAACAGATATCTGCGTATGACAAACATCTCGGCCCAACCGGAAACCTACTGGGAAATAAAAAGTATCAAAGCGAAAGCTATCGGTATCCCCGACCCGGATAATGCATATGTAGTAAAACTAAAAGATAAAAGTGCCGCTTCGCAAGTGGAGCTGACCAATGATGGTATTATCAAAGCTATCAATACTACTTCACCGATAGAAAAAACACCTGCTACTCCGATTACAAATACAGCCAAGAAACGTATAGATCCACGTAGTTTTATGACTGAAGAGATTCTTAGTACTGCCTCCACCGCAAAGATGGCCGAACTGGTAGCTAAAGAAATCTATAATATCCGAGAAAGCAAAAACAGCCTTACCCGTGGACAGGCTGATTATATGCCCAAAGACGGTGCAGCACTGAAACTGATGCTGGACAATTTGGACGAGCAGGAACAAGCCATGATGCAAATGTTTGCAGGTATAACCAATCGTGAAGACAAAACCCTTACTATCCGAGTAACTCCCACAGAAGACATGAAAGATAAAGTCGCTTTCCGATTTTCAAAAAAGTTGGGCGTAGTAAGTGACGAGAACTTGGCAGGAGAACCCATTTATCTATCTGTCATTAATCAGGAAACACTACCTCCGGCAGACGAGAAGGCAAAAGACAAAAGAAAAGTAGACGGGGTTATTTATAATATTCCGGGCAAAGCATTAGTCACTGTTGCCAGCCCCACCAAACGGTACTTTAAAGGTGAACTCCTCATTACACAATTTGGAACCACCGAAGTATTAGTAGATAACTTATTCAATAAAAAAATAAACACACGAGTACTTTTCGACCCCAATAACGGAAAAATTGTAAAGATAGACAAAGACTGATAACTCCAATTTACTCTATATACTACCTTTATCCATTTACAGCATACTGTCCTATGGATAAAGGTAGTATTTTTCTTTATACCATCCTCCTAAACGACTTCCTATATACACTTGTTAATAGTTGATATAAATAAGTTTAACAAGCGTTTTTTGAACACTATAAAAGCCATTTAGAACAGTAGACTACCAGAATAATTTCTGATTTTTGCAATAACAAAACAACAGAAAAGATATTAGTTTTACTAACTTAAAAAGATGAAAGTATGAATACAACTACTCAAACAGCAAGCCTGAAGAATGTGAAAAAGGTGTTTATGATAGCTACAGCAGCCGAAGCAATTTTTATTCTGTTATTGACTGCAGCCTTTGCATAAGACCGACAGGCTGAAAAAGAAACTGCTGCAATCGATTGACAACAACAATCCTTTGCAGCAGTTTTTTTAGGGAATTAAGCAGGAAATATGCCTATTTCTTTATATTGGCTTCTTCCAATCCATATCCTTTTTTCTTATTTTCTGCTTTCAGCCAAACAGCAAAGAGTAAGGCCGCCACGCCAAAACAAGCAAAAATACACATAGGCAAAGTATAATCATAAGTCTGCATACCATCTACAACCGGCCCCTTGCAATATTTGTTCAGCACATAACCAATCAAAGCAGGGACACCCATCAATCCCCAATTCTGTACCCAAAAAATAAGAGCATAAGCAGTACCCAATTGTTTTTCAGGAATAATTTTAGGCACAGAGGGCCACATAGCCGACGGAACCAATGAAAAGCCAATACCCAATACTATCATTACAACAGTAGCAAACCACCAAATATTAAGTATCGGCAATGCAAACATGGTATGCACGAAGATCAAGAGAATAGAACCTATAATCATTAAAGTAGCTCCTTTACCAATACGGTCGTATATATTTCCAAAAAATGGAGTCAAGAACAAAGTTCCCAAAGGCAAAAGACTTGGAATTGTCCCAGCAAGTTCAGGGTCTACATGATATTTCTGTACCATCAGATCAGTAGCATATTTCAAGAAGGGGAATACAGCTGAATAAAACAATACACAAAGCATGGCAATCAACCAAAATCCCTTATTAGTGATAATCAGCCAAATATCTTTCATACGGAAAGGCTCTTCCGGTTCTATACCCTCTTCCTCCAACGAAGCGTCCAGTTTCTTATCATAGAAAGTATAAATAAAGAAGGCTATCGTGCCAATGCAAAGCATAATAAGACAAAGCAGCAAGGGAGCCGGAATATTAGGATGCAAAACGCCCTCGGTATCGGTTACACCAAAAAAAGTAGCAATAGGAACTGTAACAGCTAAAGCCAACATGGTGCCTAAACGTGCTGTAGCCATTTCCATCCCCATAGCCAACGCCATTTCTTTCCCCTTAAACCATTTTACAATAATTTTTGAGACAGTGATACCGGCAATCTCCACACCGACCCCGAAAATAGCATATCCTAAAGCAGCCAAACCAACCTGTGTTTTCATACCAAAAAATGTATCACCCACAGGAAAAGTTGTTGAAATTGCATAATATTTTAATCCGCAGCCTAACACCATCAGAATACATGCTCCCATTCCGGTGAAACGAACTCCCATCTTATCAAGGATAATCCCCCCAATAATCAGCATGAAAGCAAAAACATTAAACCAACCATAAGCACTTGTAAAGATGCCGTAATCAAGGCTGTCCCATAATAATTCTTTTTCAAGCATTGTTTTGAGGGGAGACATCACATCCGTCAGAAAATAACCGCATAACATGGTGAAAGCCACCAGCACCAACACTCCCCACCGAAGCGCTTTAGAGTCGTTGATTTTTTTTTGAATCTGTTCTTTCATTTCTTTTATAAGATTTTTGATTAATAGTTTTTCATATTCGAATGGACAAAGATACAGATTTTTAAGGAGAGAAGAACATTTCCATAAAAAAGTTCTATCTTTGCAAGACAAATAGTCCCGAATTATCATCGGGTAAATGACTTTTATAAACTTAACTTATGTAATTATGAAAAGAAGTAAAACATTGGTTGTTTGTGCCATGTTGGGTGGAAGCATCATGTTCTCATCATGTATCGGTTCTTTTGGATTATGGAATAATCTGAAGGATTGGAACCAAGGAGTCAGCAACAAATTTGTAAACGAGCTTATTTTCGTTGCTTTCCACATTGTCCCTGTTTACGAAATCGCTTATCTGGCAGATGCTTTGGTACTTAACTCTATTGAGTTTTGGAGTGGTTCCAACCCCACAGCTTCTATCGGTGAAGTGAAAGAAGTAAAAGGCGAAAACGGTGAATATTTGGTGAAAACAAATACAGACGGTTACACCATCACTAAAAAGGGAGAAGAAAAATCGGTTGATTTGGTTTACAACAAGGACAACAATACCTGGAATGCGGTAGCCGACGGACAAAGCTTCGAACTGGTAAAAATGAATGAAGACGGAACGGCAACTGTCAGTATGCAGAACGGTACCTCTATGACTGTCACCCCCGATGCTCAGGGTGTAGCAGCTGTAAGAGTAGCAACCGGAAGTTCTGTATTCTTTGCTGCCCGATAACTTATTATATAATAGAAAGAGAAGTTGTTTTCACTATAAAGCAACTTCTCTTTCTTCTTACCTTCTAATATCATGAAAAAAACAACAATTTTAAGTGCTTCACTTCTTTTATTACTAAGTTCCTGCACACCCACAAAAACAACGAACAATTTAAATGCAATCGACATTGCCGGTAGTTTTGAACACCTCACTGAGTTAAAGGTTTCTCAGCTAGGAAAGAATATACGTTATGTACCACTAGAAACTACCGATTCATCTTTAATAGGAAACTCTTACAACATCAAGCTTCTGAAAGATAAAATCCTGGTAGCTACAGAAGGTAGTTGTCTGGCATTCGACAAACAAACAGGAAAGTATTTAGGTACCATAGGGCACAAAGGGGGTGATCCGGAAGGGTACAGCGAAGTAGTATATTACATCCATCCTCAAACCGGAATTCTTTATTTTCATCGCCAACCCAATAAATTGGTCAAATACAATCAAGACGGAGAATTCTTGGGAGAAACCATACAACCCAAAAGTCTGTTACAAGGATTCTGTGCAGCTTTTGCCGATTCACTCATTATCGGCCATTATGGTGGAGGAATCGGAACTTCCCCATTCGAAAGCAAATTGATATATTCAAATGAAGAAGGAAAAGCAACAGACTCCATAAGCAATTTCTCTCGTAACATCCCAACCATTACTCCCAATGATATTGCATCCATCAGTGTATTCAAAGGAGGCTCCGGAAAAGAAGCCTTCGGAATGCTTGGCTACAATGGTCTCATTTACATAACGTACAAAGATAATAAAAAAGGTATCTTCCCACTCAATCACCCTACCATATGGAACAGCGGAGATGCTCTTCACTTCAAAGAAGCACTGAAAGATACTATATATACCATCAATGGAAATACCATGCAGCCTTATCTTACATTCAATACAGGCAAATGGACTTTCCCGGCCGATAAAATTGGAGAAACCGAAGGAACACAAGAGTATATCACTATCTCCTATGTGATGGAGACTCCGCAAAGTATCCTGTTCCAATGCATACAAGGAATATATAGCCGTAGCGTAACTTTCACAGGAATATATAACAAAGCAACCGGAACAACTTACATGAATAAAGACGAGGCCGGATTTACCGATGACCTGAGCCGGTTTATGCCTTTCTTCCCGGAAACAAGCTCCCAACAGGGAGAATACGCTTCTGTATTGGAAATAGGAGATATTCAGGAATGGTTAGACGAACACCCTGAAACTGTCAAAGAAGGTAAGCTAAACTTCTTAAAAAAGATAAATGAAGATTCCAACCCTGTCTGTGTCATTGTAGAACCATAAATAAAAAAGCTGCCCAAAGTATCACTACTCAGGCAGCTTTTTCTCACCTTTTTAACGATAACAGTATGTTAAATTAATCACGTCCTCCCCCCAATGCCTGATAGAGGTTTATTACACCTTGTATTTCTGCAAAACGGTTGGCTACTTGATTCAATTGTGCACTGAGCAAAGTCTGTTGTGCAGTCAGTACTTCCAAGTAGGTAGTATTTCCATGTTGCATCAATAAAGAAGTACTTTCGAAAGCCTTATTCAGCGACATGATTTGTTTATCGTAATAAGCCGCTTTCTCTTTCGCTGTCTGATATTTTACCAAAGCCTCATTTACTTCACTACCGGCATTCAGCAATGTCTGTTGGAAACCCAGCTTAGCTTCTTCCTGTTGGGCTTTAGCTATCTTCAACCGGGCAATATTTGTGCCTCTATTAAATAAGGGTTGCGTCAACGAACCGATAGCCGTTGCTATGAATTTCCCCGGATTGACAATCATACTTCCGGCAGAGTTTGTCCATCCGGCACTACCACTCAGTACAATAGAAGGATAGAAAGCAGAACGTGCCTGGTTAGTCACATAAAAAGCTGCTTCCAGCGAACGTTCCGCACTACGCACATCCGGACGATTGGAAAGCATCTGCACAGGAATACCTACCGAGAAACGTTCCTGCATTCCATATGGGAAGTTCCATGTGTCCGCCCTCTCAATAGTATGAGGAGTTTCAGCCAACAATAATGACAAACTATTTTCCACCTGATTTATCTGTTCTTTCAAGTCAAGCACTGAAGTACATATAGTATAATAAGTAGCTTCCATTTGCGAAACAGCCGCTTCGTTTGCCATACCTGCTTCCATCAAAGCACGGGTGGCATCTACTGTTTCTTTCCATGAATGTTGTGTCCGGACCGAAATTTCAAATTGGGCATCCAACATCAACAAAGTATAATAAGTATTGGCTATACCGGCTATGAGCTGAGTCCGGACAGCCTGTTTATAATCGCGGCTCTGCTCCAATAATGCCTTTGCCTGACGCTTGGCATTACGGATTTGACCGAAAATATCGATCTCCCAACTAGCTGTAACCGGCAAGGTATAGGTCTGCGTTGCTTTGGATTTATCAAAACTACTCACAGTCCCTTGCGGAGACAATGCAAACGAAGGCAGATAAGCCAACTTTGCAGATAACAATGTAGCTTCTGCTTCCTTTACACGCCATTGGGCAGACTGCAAGTCTGTATTATTCTGTAATCCCTTTTCAATCAAAGTCTGCAGTTGCGGGTCAGTAAAAACTTCCCGCCAACTCAGATTTCCCATATTATCCAAAGTGTCTGTAACTACAACCTCTTCCCCATACAGGTTTATGGGGACCTCGGTTACAGGTTTATATTTAGTATATATGCCGCAGCTACTCAGTGTGAGTGCTGCGACAGTTAGAGTGATGATTTGTTTTTTCATTTTTTCTCTTCTTTTTTGCTTTCAATGTGATGTTGTCTTTCCTCGACAGCTTCTGCATATTCCTCCTGAATCTGCCAATCGGACGCCGGCTGAAACTGAATGGGACGTACCTTCTCCTGCAAATATTGGAATACGATAAACAAAGAAGGCACGATAAACAGTAACGCCAGCGTACCAATCACCATACCACCGACCGTACCCGTACCCAGTGAACTGTTACCGTTGGCTCCTACACCACTGGCGACCATCAACGGAAATAAACCGAAAATCATGGTCAACGCCGTCATCAGGATAGGACGCAAACGAGCCTTGGCAGCAGAAAGGGCAGCAGAAGTCAGACTCATACCTGCCTTACGGCGCTCGGTAGCATACTCAGTCAGCAAGATAGCGGTCTTGGCAAGCAGACCAATCAACATAATCAATCCGGTCTGCAAATAAATATTATTTTCCAGTCCCATCATCTTGGCAAACAAGAAACTGCCCATCAAACCGAATGGTACAGATAACAACACTGCAAATGGAATAAGAAAACTTTCATAAAGAGCACTTAAAATAAGGTAAATCATCAGGAAGCAGATACCAAAAATGATGATGGTAGTACCTCCCTGGTCAGTCTCTTCACGAGTAATACCACCGAAATCATATCCAAAGCCTTTCGGAAGTGCTTGTACAGCAGTCTCCTGCACCGCACGGATCGCGTCACCTGTACTATATCCTTCGGCAGGCATTGCATTCACTGCAATGGAGTTGAACATATTGAAGCGGCTCAGAGACTCGGCACCGTAACTACGTGTCAAATGTACGAACTGACTAAGCGGTGCCATCTCGCCATTAGACATACGCACAAATATATTGTTCAGCGAAGCTTCATCCACACGGTATTTAGGATCTGCCTGAATCATAACCTTATACACTTTAGAGAAACGATTAAAGTTGGAAACGTACTGTCCGCCATAATACCCTGACAGAGTGCTTAACACCGCATCCGGCGTAATACCGGCACGCTTACATTTGGAAGCATCCACTTCTACTGTCCATTGCGGATAACGGATATCGAAAGTAGAGTATGCCATCGCAATTTCAGGACGTTGGTTCAACGCACCCAGATATTGCTGAGTAGTATTAAAGAATGTACCGATATCTCCTCCCATTTTATCCTGCATGTGCAGCTCCAATGCATTACCCATACCATAACCCGGAATCATACCCGGAGAAATGGCAAATATACTGGCATCTTTGATGTCTGCCGTACGACCATATACTTGCCCGATGACCGCTTGCACATCATTCTCTTTTCCTTTACGTTCATCCCAAGGTTTCAGCTTCAGAATCAGCATACCGAATGAATTACCCTGCCCCGCCAACAGACCGTAACCGGCTACGCGCTGCACATGCAATACCTGCGGGATATCCATCATACGCTTTTCAATACGCATCATCACGTCATTGGTTGTCTTCAATGAACTACCTGCAGCCGTGCTGACATTGACAAACACCACACCCTGGTCTTCATCAGGCACCAAACTAGTTTTGGTGGTATTCATCAGGAAAGCCAATAGTACTACCGAAGCCGCAAGAAGTGTCCATACCATCCATTTGCGTTTGATAAAGAACAATACTCCTTTCTTATACCTTTCAATCATTGCATCGAAGGCCGCATTGAACGCTTTACGAAAACGCGCTGCAAAATTGTTTTTCTCTGTACCATCTTCGTTGATATACGGTTTCAGGAACAAAGCACACAATGCCGGACTCAATGTCAATGCATTGACAGCTGAGATACCTACAGCCACCGCCATAGTCAGACCAAACTGGGTATAGAACGTACCGGAAGTACCGCTCATAAACGATACCGGAATAAACACGGCCATAAATACCAGTGAAGAAGAAATAACTGCATTACTGATACCCTTCATCGCATCAATACTTGCCATATACGAAGAACGATAACCCACATCAAAACGAGCCTGCACCGCCTCAACGACGACTATGGCATCATCCACTACCGTACCGATGACCAACACCAAAGCAAACAAGGTGATCAGGTTGATGCTGAACCCGGCCAACGACATAAAAGCAAAGGTACCAATCAAAGATACAATGATACCTACCAACGGAATAACAGTAGAGCGGATATCCTGCAAGAACACATACACTATCAAGATGACCAGAAAGACAGCTTCGAACAATGTCTTCACTACTTCGTGAATAGAAGCGTACAGAAAGTCATTGGAACTCATCACTTTCGTCAGCTCCACTCCTTTCGGCAGGTCTTTCGCCGCCTCTTCCAAAAACGCATCGATATGGTTGTTTACTTCAGTCGCATTGGAACCTGCGGTCTGAAAAATCATGCATGAAATCCCCGGATGTCCATTCATAGCACCATGAAAGGCGTAACTTTCTTCACCCATCTCTATATCGGCAATATCTTTCAGTTTCAGCACCTCACCGTCATCAGTAGAGCGAATGACAATCTCACCAAATTCTTCTGGAGTTATCAAACGACCTTTGTATTTCATGGTATACTGATACGTCTCATCTGAGTTCTCACCAAACGAGCCGGTAGCCGACTCGATATTCTGTTCGGACAGCACCTGTGCCACATCCGACGGAATCAGTTTGTACTGAGCCATCACATCGGGCTTCATCCAAATACGCATGCTGTAGTCGCCACCCATAATCATCATATCGCCCACACCCTGAATACGAAGGATGGAAGGTTTCAGATTGATACTGATATAGTTGGACAGAAACTTCTCGTCATACGAATCGTCGGGACTGTACAAGGAAAACATCTGCAAGATACTGGTCTGACGCTTAGAGGTAGTCACACCCACCTGCGTTACTTCCGCCGGCAACTGTCCGGTTGCCTTCGATACACGGTTCTGCACATTGACCGCTGCCATATCGGGATCTGTCCCCTGTTTGAAATACACTGTGATATCCACCACGCCGGCATTGGAAGCCGTAGAAGTCATATAAGTCATGTTTTCCACACCGTTAATCGCTTCCTCCAACGGAGCGATAACACTCTTCTGAAGAGTTTCCGCACTGGCACCAAAATAAGAGGTACTTACCTGAATGGTAGGCGGAGCAATATCAGGATATTGTTCGACGGGCAAAGTAAACAGCCCGATGATACCCACTACCACTATCGAAATAGAAATAACAGCCGATAGGATGGGGCGTTCTATAAAGGTTCTTAAATTCATTTTCTTTCTTAGTTTTGTTTTACTTTAATCGGAGTACCTTCACGCAGTAAACCTACACCTTCGGCAACAATGATGTCCCCTTCTTTCAAGCCTTCGTTTACGATATATTCCTGTCCGCCGTTTACACGGGTTACACTGACAGGAGCCGATTGAGCTTTGCCGTCCACTACCTTATATACATAGGTGATATCCTGAATTTCAAAAGCAGTCGCCTGAGGGATAACCAAGCTTCCTTTCATCGTAACCGGCAGAATCACATTACCTGATGTGCCGCTATACAGCAAGCCGTTCTTATTGGGGAACACGGCACGAAGACTTGCCGTACCGGTTGTCCGGTCCACTATCCCACTGATGGTTTCAATACGTCCCTTCTCACCATACATGGACTTGTCATTCAGTTGCAACTCCACTTCGGGCATATTCTTCAACGCTTCTGCTTTGGACCCATATTGACGAGTCAGAGCCAACAATTGATTTTCGGTCATCGAGAAGTAGACATACATATCCGAATTATCAGAAACCGTAGTCAACGGCTGCGGCAAGCCGGCACTGACCAACGCACCTACACGGTAAGGCAAAGTGCCGATTACCCCGTCCGAAGGACTTTTCACCTCGGTATATGAAAGGTTATTGCGGGCACTGACTTCCTGCGCCTTAGCCTGAGCCAATCCGGCCTTAGCGGTCAGGTAAGAGTTTTCCGCAGTCTTCAGATCAAACTCTGAAACCACCTTTTTGGCAAACAATTCTTTCTTGCTGTTATAAGTCAGTTCGGCTGTGGCAAGACCGGCTTTAGCCGATTCCACATTGGCGACAGCGGTTTCCAAAGCTGCCTTATAAGGCACCTGATCAATAATAAATAATACTTGTCCTTTACGCACTGCCTGGCCTTCCTCTACACAAAGTTGAGTGAGGAAACCGGAAACTTGGGGATAAATGTCAATATCCTGACGACCGCGGATCGTGGCTGAATACGTAGTAGATAAAACTTTGTCCGACGGCGATACCCTTAACACCGCATACTCTGCCTCCGTTTGTGCAGCAGGTGCCTGTTTGCACGATGCTGCCAAAGCAGCACAACCAACTAATACCATTAGTCGCATCCATTTTCTGTTCATTGTTATCATATTCCAATCTTTTTTAATTCGATGACAAAGGTAGTTGGATTTTTACGAGCCGGCACATTCAATTATTAGCCACAATTGTTCAATTTAAGAACAAAGTTCTCCTTATTATAAAAATAATAGCTTATTTTGCGTCAAAATAAGAACAGACATGGATATATTAAGTTTACCGGATAACGAACCGTTCATTGCCGGAACAGATGAAAGCATAGATATTTGCTCTAATCAAATTATGAAATTGAGTGATGCGTCCATTTGCCATTGCCGCAGAGGAAAAGCCCGTATCGAAATTGATATGCAAGCCTACGGGCTGACCGAGAATACCCAGATCCTGCTGTTACCCGGCAGCATTTTCAATTGCACTTACGCCAGTGAGGACCTCAGTGTGTCCTATATTGTTTTCTCCGATACCCTGTTCAGAGAGATCACCTCACGCCTGGAGCCTTCTTTCTTCCAGTTTTTGAAAGAGCATCCGTGCATTGTCATTCCCGAAGAGCGTGTCAAGCCTTTTATCGGACTGAGTTTTGCCATGAAAGACCTGTATAATGACCGCGATAACAGTTTCCGTCTTCAGATATTCAAGAACTTCGTGCAGAACTTTATCCTGGATTTCTATGACAAGACCCGGCATCTGTTCCTCCAAAAGAAGCCGAAAGGAATGAATCGCCAGGAAGAGATATTCAAACATTTCATTCAGTTGATTCATAAGCACTGCACTACGCAACGGGAGGTCTCTTTTTATGCATCCGAACTTTTCATCACACCCCGTTATCTCTCCACTGTGGTGCAAAATGTATCCAATGCAACAGCCAAAAGCATTATAGACCGCCATGTAATCCTGGAAAGTAAAGCATTACTGCAATCTACCAATTTGAGCATTCAAGAAATATCAAACCGGCTCTGTTTTCCTGACCAATCTTTCTTCGGACGTTATTTCAAGAAACATACCGGAGTTTCTCCTGCCAAATACAGAAGTAACCTAAATTAAACAATAGAGGCTGCCTTCACAATAGAAAGCAGCCTCTACCTTTATAATATTATGTAGTAAATATTATTCAGCCAATTTATTGTCTGAACCCAGCACGTTAATAATTTTGTGCTTGTACAGTTTTTCCATATTGTCACGAGCCGGACCTAAGTACTTACGAGGGTCAAATTCAGCTGGTTTTTCAGCAAATACTTTGCGAACAGCAGCAGTCATAGCCAGACGAGAGTCTGAGTCAATGTTGATTTTGCAAACAGCAGACTTGGCAGCCTTTCGCAATTCTTCTTCAGGGATACCGATAGCAGCCTTCAATGCACCACCATACTTGTTGATTGTCTCAACTTCTTCCTGAGGAACTGATGAAGAACCATGAAGAACGATGGGGAATCCCGGAAGTTTTTCCATTACAGCATCCAATACTTCGAATGCCAAAGGAGGAGGAACCATACGACCTGTAGCAGGATCAATGTGACACTGTTCCGGAGTAAATTTGTATGCACCGTGAGAAGTACCGATAGAGATAGCCAATGAGTCGCAACCTGTACGAGTTGCAAAATCAATTACTTCTTCAGGGTCAGTATAAGTATGATGATCAGAAGAAACTTCATCTTCCACACCGGCCAATACACCCAATTCACCTTCTACAGTTACATCAAACTGATGAGCGTAGTCAACCACCTTCTTTGTCAAAGCTACGTTTTCTTCATAAGGCAGATGAGAACCGTCGATCATTACAGAAGAGAAACCTGAGTCGATACAGCTCTTGCAAGTTTCGAAAGTATCTCCGTGGTCCAGATGAAGAACGATTTCAGGTTTTGCACAACCTAATTCTTTTGCATATTCTACAGCACCCTGAGCCATGTAACGCAACAAAGTAGCGTTAGCATACTGACGAGCACCTTTTGAAACCTGCAAAATAACCGGAGATTTTGTTTCTACTGCAGCTTTGATGATAGCCTGCATCTGTTCCATATTGTTGAAGTTGAATGCAGGAATTGCATATCCACCTTTGATAGCCTTAGCAAACATATCTCTAGTGTTTACCAGACCTAAATCTTTGTAATTAACCATTGTTCTAATATTTATAATTGTTAGTGAATTAAATTCCATTGCAAAATTAAGCATAAATGTTCTAACTATGGCATTTTCGCTCTAAAATTATCTTATAAATTATGGTTTTATTAACTAATATCCATGCTAAATGTCTCAAACAGATTATATTGTAATGTCGACCTTGCAATATCGACAAACAATAAAATGCAGATGAAAAACAAAAAAATGCTGCCGAAGTTTTTCTCTTTCAAAGAAATGACCTATCTTTGCAATCCAAAATTGAACCATTACACATTGTTGTTACCAAAACAGTAAAATAATAACAATAAAAACATATATAGAAATGAAAAAAGGTCTTCATCCAGAAAACTATCGTCCCGTTGTGTTCAAAGATATGTCAAACGGTGATATGTTCTTGTCTCGGTCAACTGTGGCAACTAAAGAAACCATCGAATTCGAAGGTGAAACTTATCCGCTTTTGAAAATTGAAATCTCTAGCACATCACACCCCTTCTACACCGGTAAATCTAAATTGGTGGATACAGCAGGTCGTGTTGATAAGTTCATGAGCCGTTATGGTAACCGCATGAAAAAGTAATTTGTAACTTCATTCAAGTTTCAAAATAAAAGGCTGCAACTTTTTTGAGTTGCAGCCTTTTATTTTGACCAACATGTCGTCATTTCCTTTCAATAAACCTTCCCCCTACCCATTCATACACAATCGGCTCCTTTTTTATATAAACAGCCAGCTTTTCTCTTTCTGATTTTGCCAGATAATCAGGGGTGGTATAGGCAATACTTAAAACTGCACTGTCCGGTGAGAGTGTAGCTTTCAGAAGTTCCATATCAGCCTTCTCACGCAACAAAAGAAAATCTTCCTTCAAAGAATCAACAGGAAGATAAAATGCTTCAACCGATGGCAACTTCATATAATCCTGCTTAGGGAGTTCCTGCCACTGAGTGGAAAAGAAGCGTATCTCACTATCACAAGCGGATGCACACACTGTATTCACCATACATACGATTTTCACCGAATCATTCAATGGAAGCAATTTCATTTCCATACTGCTTTTTGAAGTCGTTTGCAGGTACAGATAATCATCTGTCAGCTTCTTCAGTTCTGTCGGCTGACCGAACCGGTTTTTTACTTCCGCTTTCATGTTACTGGCAAGAAAATCAATACAATCTTCCCGGTTCACCTTTGTGAGCAATGGTGCAATAGAATCCGGCATCGACACAAACAACGCCTTCATATCCTGTGCCTGCACACCAACCACACTTACTATACCAATCAATATACTTATCAGTTTTTTCATATTATCATCTTTCATTAAGCGCCCAAAGATACATATTTTCTCTCCTATTTGTCAACCATATAAGATTTTTTTCTACTTTTGTGCAATTGATAACCAACTAAACATGAAAGATACTATGTATTTACATCCGGAAATGGAGACGTTGACACGTCCCGAAATCGAGAAGCTGCAACTGGAACGCCTACAAAAAACCGTCCGTCATTGCATGAACTCTCCTTTTTATAAAAAACGTTTTGAAGATAACCACCTGAAACCCGAAGATATCCGCTCATTAAATGATTTACGCAAAATCCCTTTTACCACCAAACAAGATTTACGCGATACTTATCCCTTCGGAATGGCTGCCGTTCCTTTGGAGAAGGCAGTCCGTTTGCATTCATCCAGTGGCACAACCGGTAATCCGACTGTGATTCTTCACACACAGAAAGACCTTGACGAATGGGCCAACGCCGTTGCACGATGCCTCTACATGGTAGGCTTGCGCCCCGGTGATATCTTCCAAAACTCTTCCGGCTACGGAATGTTTACCGGCGGACTCGGTTTTCAATACGGAGCGGAACGCATGGGAATGCTTACCGTTCCCGCTGCTGCCGGAAACACCAAAAGACAATTGAAGTTCATCACCGATTTCGGAACCACTGCCTTGCATGCCATCCCCAGTTATGCTGCCCGCCTCTATGAAGTAATGGAAGAAATGGGCATTGATCCTCATCGGGACACCAAGCTCAAAACATTAATCATCGGAGCAGAGCCTCATTCGGAAGAACAACGCCGCCGCATCGAAGATATGTTGGGAGTCAAAGCATATAATTCCTTCGGAATGTCTGAAATGTGTGGTCCCGGCGTAGCTTTTGAATGCCGGGAGCAAAATGGCCTGCACATTTGGGAAGATTACTATATCGTTGAAATCATCAATCCCGACACGCTGGAGCCTGTGCCCGACGGCGAAGTAGGCGAACTGGTGCTGACCACCATCAACCGCGAAGCGATGCCGATGTTGAGATACCGCACCCGCGACCTCACCCGCATTCTTCCGGGGGAATGTCCATGCGGACGCCATCATAAACGCCTGGACAGAATGAAAGGCCGCAGTGACGACATGATTATCCTGAAAGGAGTAAATATCTTCCCGATACAAATCGAAACTGTATTGTTGCAGTTTAAGGAGTTGGGCAGCGACTACCTGATTACACTCGAAACAATGGAGTCGAACGATGAGATGACCATCGAAGTGGAACTCAGCCAGTTATTTACCGATGACTATGCCCGCCTGCAAGCCCTTACCCGCGAGATTACACGACAGCTGAAAGACGAGATACTGGTTACTCCGCGAGTAAAACTTGTCCCAAAAGGCTCTTTACCCAAGTCGGAAGGCAAGGCTGTGAGAGTGAAAGACTTACGTAAAACTTTTTAAAAGATAAAATTATGACCGTCCAACAATTATCTGTCTTCATTGAAAACAAAGCGGGGACATTACTTAAAGTTCTGGAGTTATTGAAAGAAGCCAAGATTCAACTGATAGCTTCGACTATTGCAGATACGGTAGAATATGGAATTTATCGTATTATTTGTTCCGAACCGATGCGAGCTTATAACACGCTAAAAGAAGCCAATATATCGGTTGCCCTTTCGGATGTATTTGCCCTGACACTGGACAACCAGGTAGGCCGTGCTGCGGATGCAATTAAGATTTTCAGTGATGCCAAAATCGGTATTACCTATATGTATTCTTTCTTGTTGGGAGATAAAGGCATCCTGATTTTCCGAACAGATAATCCCGACCGCGCCAGAGAAGTAATTATCCTGAATAACCTCTCTTTCGTGGCAGACAAGGATTTATCGTCGCTGATTTAACAAGAGCCCGCGCAAGAAACGTGACAATCCTCTCATTTTGTCATCGCCGGTGAAGAATCTGAATACATCTGCTTTGTGTTATCAGATTCTTCACTGATGTTCAGAATAGCAACGGTCCGGAATAAACAATGGCCCGGAGTAATGAAAAGCTTATCCTCTGCGCTTTAAAAAATCTGTAGGACTTTCACCAAAATATTCCTTATAACATTTTGTAAAATAGGAAGGCGAAGTAAAACCAACCTCATACGTTATTTCTGAAATAGTTTTTTCCGAAGAAGCAAGTAAAGAAGCAGCCTTCTTTAAACGGGCGATGCGCAACAGCTCCACCGGAGAATAATTAGTCAACGCTTTTATCTTGCGATAGAGTTGCACGCGGCTCATACCCATTTTGCTGCCCAACTCCTCCACGCTCAACTCCGAATCCGACATATTCTCTTCAATCAACCGACGGAAACGGTCTGCAAATCCTTTATCAATCTCACTGACCGGTTCTTTTGACAGAGTCGTTTTATCGCCAAAGAACTGCTGTAAACGATGGTGGTTTGCTATCAGATTACGGAGACGTGCCAATAACAACTTGGAATTGAACGGCTTGGCAATATATGAATCCGCCCCACATTCAAATCCGGCTATCCGCTGCTCGTCCAAAGAACAAGCCGTAAGTAACATCACCGGAATATGGGAAGTCTGCAATTCCGACTTCAATTGTCTGCAACACTCCAGTCCATCCATCGCCGGCATCATCACATCACAGATAATAACATCCGGTACATACTTCATGGCCATTTTTACTCCCGTATGACCGTCCGGAGCCTCTATCACTACGTACTCATCTCTAAGCAACGACTTCACATAACTACGCACATCGGCATTGTCGTCAATCACCAAGACACACGCCTTGCTTTCATCCGGTTTCACCTCTTCCGTTTCTGCCTCCGACAGTTCTTCCACTACCGACCGGGACGGAATACCAATGCCTTCCGACTCTTTTCTTTCTATCTCTGTGGCAGACCACCTGTTGACAGGGATATCTATTGTAAACACCGTTCCCTTTCCCTCCATGCTATCCACGGCAATCGTTCCTCCGTGCAATTCCACAAAAGCCTTTGTCAACGCCAGTCCGATGCCCGAGCCGGCATGATTCACATCAATCTGATAGAACCGGTCAAAGATATGCCGGATATGTTGGACTGAGATACCCGAACCACTGTCACTGACCACCAGCCGCGCATACTCTTTTCCATCGGCTTGAGCAATAGCAGACAATGTCACCACAATGCTCCCATTTTCGGGAGTAAATTTAAAGGCATTGGAAAGCACATTAAAATAAATACGTTCCATCTTCTCGGCATCAAGCGCCATCTTATAATCCGCCTGTCCATTTTCCACATCCAATATAAAATGAATATGCTTCTTGAGCGCCAACGCACGAAATGCCCCACTCCACTCCTGCAACTGAGCACGCAAATCAATATTGGATAGAACCAATTCCAATTTCCCATTCTCATACTTGCGGAAATCCAATATCTGATTGACCAGCCTCAACAATATAGTCACATTTTTATGCACCATCTGCAACAAAGACCGTTGCCGGGATGTCAGCGCTTCATCTTCCAATAACTGTTCCACCGGAGCAGCAACCAATGTAAGCGGGGTGCGAAAATCATGAGATACATTCGTAAAGAACACCAATTTGGCATGAGTAGCTTCTTCCAATTGTTTAGAAAGGCTGATGAGTTGGTCACGCTGCTCTTCCAACTTTTTCTTTTGGGAAGAAAGCTCAGCATTCATCCGGTTCTTCATCCAATAAGCACGTACAATAATGCCCAACAATGCCGCAAACAGAATCAGAATAACCAGACAAGCATACAAAAACATAGTCTGCGCCGAATAACGCGACCAAAATTCATCAATCTGCCCGTTCAGTTTCTCTATCTTGCCGTCTTGTTCCAAAATATGGTCGGTCTGCAACTGCATCACGCGGGCATTGGTTTTGTCCACCAATGCCGTAGAAAGTATATTTTCTTTTTCAAAAGGTCTTTTCTCCAAAATGTTCATCGCAATCTGCATCACCTTATCGCCACCGGTAGGATAAATAAAAGTAGCATCCAACACACCGCTTATCACCTGCTCCAGTCCATAATCTTTTCCGGGTAGTGCATCCACTCCCACAAAAAGCATTTCTTTTTCTCTTCCCTGCTGTCTGGCAGCCAGATAAGCACCGATAGCCATACGGTCATTCTGTGCAAACAGCAAATCAATATCTTTGTGAACACGCAAAACAGAATCCACCTTTTCGCCGGCCTGACTCTGTAACCAGCCGCCATCCACACTTCCAACTCTCTTTATATTCGGAATCCCGGCCAATGCATCCATCAATCCCCTATGCCTCTCCATGGCAGGTGTAGAGCCTTGCAGTCCTGTCACCTCAAAAATATTCCCCTTTCCATTCAAACGGCTGACAATGTAATGTCCCACATCACTGCCGATCTTATAATTATCCGCCCCGACAAAAGCCGTATAGTTGTCCGATAATATCTTACGGTCTACCACCACTACCGGAATTCCTTTCTTTATCGCCTTTTCGACCGATGGAGTAATAGCCGCCGCCTCATTGGGAGCGACGATTAACAAATCAACCTGCCGGTCAATAAAATAATTGATATCATTTATCTGATATTGGTTATTGTCTTTTGCCGTACGAAATTCCACCTGCACACCGTCGTAGAAAAGTGCTTCACGCTGCATTTCTTTATTCATCTTATGCCGCCATTCATCATCGCTGCATTGGGACACGCCGATGTGATAACGTGTATTCGTTCCGTCACACGAAGAAACAAGCGCTGCCAGGCAAAGCAGAAAATAGAGAAGACCGTTTTTCATATTCACAGATGTATTATGGAAACAAAGATAAAAGGAGAAGAGAAATAATACAAGAATTTGGAAAGAAAAGAAAAAGAGAATGTGTCAAAACCCAAATAACCTATCACTTCGTTCAGAATGATAGCATTATCTACGTTTTGACACATTTACATTTGCAATACCCAACAGCAGCTTTGGCCCTCGGGCAACTGCCGGCAAATAGTCGGGCAAGTGTGTTTTTACATCAGCCGTTCCTTCAGGCGGACAGGCAATTCCGGCATAGCCCCATTCTGGGTACACACGTATGCAGAAACCTCTACCGCCAACTTATGTGCTTCCGCCACCGGCTTGCCTTTCAAGATAGCAGCCACAAAGGTAGCAGTGAACGAGTCTCCCGCACCCACCGTGTCTGCCACCTCCACCTTGGGTGTCTCCACAAAGGAAATCTCACCCGGAGTAAACACATAACTTCCATTCACCCCACAAGTCAGAATCAACATCTTCAAGTTGTACTTGGCGAGCAAAATCCAGCACTTGTCCTGCAAGTCAATGCCCGGATAACCAAACATACGGCTCACTGTCACCAGCTCTTCATCGTTAATTTTCAATATATTGCATCTTTTCATCGAATTGCAAAGAATTTCCTTCGTATAAAAGCCCTGACGCAGGTTCACATCAAAAATCTTGCACTGTCCCTCCCCGTCGGGCATAGCGTTCAGAAAGCTATTGATAGTCTCACGAGAAACCACACTGCGCTGTGCCAGCGAACCGAAGCATACCGAACGGGTCTTCTTTGCCAGTTCCTCCAATGCAGAAGTGAAAGGAATATTGTCCCATGCCACGTTCTCCTTTATATCATACATCGGCACGCCGTTCGGGTCCAGTTCCACTTGTACTGTCCCTGTAGGATAAGGTACTTTCTCAATCAGATAATTCAATTTCTTTGCATCAAAGTTCTCCAGTATCTCATTACCCAACTTGTCCTCTCCTACCGCACTGACTACGCGGCTGTCGAAACCGAATTGCGATACATGGTAAGCAAAGTTTGCCGGAGCACCTCCTATTTTCTTTCCTTCGGGCAGCACATCCCATAGTGCCTCGCCCATTCCTACGATAATATCATTCATGGTTATTTCTTTATTTTTAAGGTATATATTAACAAATAAATCACGCCTACGGTCATCACCGCTACAGCTCCCGTCTGTCCCACCGCATCAGCGGCAACTCCCATTGCCAATGGGAATACCGTGCCGCCGAACAAGCCCATTATCATCAGACCGGACACTTCATTCTTCTTGTCGGGGGCGGCAAACAGGGCCTGCGAGAAGATAATGGAAAACACATTGGAGTTTCCAAAACCAATCATGGCGATGCAAATATAAATAATTGTTTCGGTATGGAACATAAACAATCCCGCCATAGCCAACAACATTAACACCACGCTGAAGGCAAAAAACAGTTTGGCAGAAGCTTTCCTCAAGATAAAAGCACCCAAGAAACAGCCAATCGTGCGGAATATAAAGTATAGGCTGGTGGCAAAGCCCGCCTCGGCAAGTGTCATGCCCAAACGCTCTATCAATATCTTCGGGGCAGTGGTATTGGTACCGACATCGATACCCACATGGCACATGATACCGATAAAAGAGAGCAAAATGAACGGTTTTCCCAGCAAAACCAGACAAGCCTTGAAACCGGAAGCCTTGTCAGGCTGTTCTTCCTCAATGGGAGTAGAGCCCAATAAAACGATGGCAAGCACTGCAATCACCATATACATAGGAAACAACACTCTCCAACCCAGTCCGAAAGTGGGAATAGTCTGGGTGGCTCCCCACATGGCAATATAAGGAGCCAGAAAAGAAGCGATTGCTTTGACAAATTGACCGAAAGTAAGGGTACTTGCCAATTTATCCCCCGTTATAATATTGCTCAACAAAGGATTCAGAGAGGTCTGCATCAGTGCATTGCCAATGCCCAGCAAAGAGAAAGACAACAGCATGATGACATAACCATCGCCGAACACGGGAATCAGCAAAGAGGCAAAAGTCACAGCAAGGCTCAGAAGCACTGTCTTCTTACGGCCTATCTTATTCATCAATATTCCTGTGGGAACCGAGAAGATAAGGAACCAAAAGAAAACCAGCGACGGAAAGATATTGGCCTGCGCATCCGTCAGGTTCAAGTCGACCTTGACATAATTGGAAGCAATACCCACCAAGTCTACAAACCCCATGGCGAAGAAACAGAGCATCACCGGGATTAATTTGGCATATAGATTTTTATTGTTGTTCATGGTTTTATTATCTATTGTTTTTTCTGTACGTTGTTCTTATTCATTCACCGTAGGGGCAGATACATGGGTCCGCCCCTACGGGAACACCCGACCTAAAATCACAAGCCTAACTTATACACTGTGAAATCCGAAACTTTCATTTCCCCTCCTTCACTATAAAAACGAAGCGTGTCATAAGGTTCATTCGGAAAGACCAAATTAGTCATGGCTATGCGTCCGCCATCCACAAATATCTCGATAGAGCATTTATCCACAAAGACATTCAGATGATAAGTTTTGCCTTCGCACAAAGAGAGTGGAGCCCAAGTGCCCAGGGCAAAATCATTCTTATAGTTCACTGAAAGTTTCATGCGATGATTATCTGTCTCCTTCTCGTGCACATTAAATTTACTCGGTTCACCCAAGTCGGTAATTCCACTCTCTGTACGGTCCATCACCAGCCTGTTTTCTTTCATATCCAGATAAATATTCACTTTCTCACCCTTGCCGTTCAGCAACTCGAAGCCTGCCAACTGCGATGCCCCCGGAGTAATATCCATCGAAAGTTCATACGCTCCATCTGTGTCGGGAACCAATTCCTCCAACCGGCTCTCCCCATTCACAACCAGACTGCCCACCTCATGCTCATCTTTGCGCAAAGTCTCCGTTTCTTTCACCGCATCGGCAGCCATGTATATCTCTCCGTCCTTTGTATAAAGGCTCAATTCGCGAGGCAACGAATTGGCGCTGCGATATTGTTTGGTGGGAAGGATATTGGCATACTGCCAATTGCTCATCCAAGGCACGGCAATCGTGCGCTCTCCCGTATTCGAGAAGCAAACGGTAGCATAATGGTCCTTGCCATAGTCCAGCCATTTAGTCACTTCGGGTTTTGTGTCACATTTAAATTCCTTTCCGTCAAAGTCGCCGATAAAATACTGTGTAGCGCTACCTCCAAACATGCATCCCGGATTGATATTGACAATCAATGCCCACTTCATGCGGTTCTTATCACCGTCCACAGGCAACTGAATAAAATCGGGACACTCAAATTGGCTGGGCTGTACTCCGTAACCTTCACCGAAACCGCTCATAAACTCCCAGTCTTTCAAGTTCCGAGAAGAATAGAAACGCATCTCTTTGTCGGCAGATACCACCATCACCCATTTTTGGTCGGGTTCATACCAAAAGACCTTCGGGTCACGGAAGTCTTTCAATCCGTCAAAAGGAGTCAGAATGGGATTGTTCTCGTATTTGGTATAGGTACGTCCATTGTCGGTGCTGTATGCCATACACTGAATCTGACCATTCTTGTCACTGGCCGAAGTATAGAAAGCAACCATTGTATTTTCACCGTAGCCTGCGCTGTTCTTTGTATCCACCACTGCACTCCCCGAGAAGATATGTCCCAGAGTATCCCTTGCAATGGCAGGGTCAAGATGCTCCCAATGCACCAAGTCCTTGCTCACGGAATGTCCCCAATGCATATTCCCCCATACCGATCCGTAAGGATTATACTGGAAATAAAGGTGATATTCACCGTCTTTATACACCAGCCCGTTGGCGTCATTCATCCAGCCATAAAGCGGAGTGTGATGATAAACGGGACGGAATTTGTCTCTGTTGGTTGTATCAAAGGTATCTGCAACCTTAATGCTGTCCCAACAAAGGGCATCGGCTGCCACATTCTTCACAACAACGACAGCTTCAGCGGCTCCCTGCGGTAAAGCAAACGGAACATAATATTCAACACTGTCTGTAGCCAGACGAACATCCATATAAGTATCCGCCGGACTGCCGGTATCCAGTTTTACCTGTCCTTCATTGCTGCTTTCCTGAACGGGAAGCAACAGATACTTGGCGGGAGAAGCAATGCGTACAACGGTCATTGTATCTCCTTGATGCTCGAACACCGGATTATTTTTCTGTGACTGACAAGAAACCGTGCCTGCTGTAAAGGCTAAACCTAATGCAAGGTTCACTAAATTTGTTTTCATGGAATATATGGTATTAAAAGTTTTATTATTAAAATCAGAATGTAATTTTTGCTGCAAACTCTACGGTAAACGGACGGATGTAGCTTCCTGCCATCCATGCCCCGTTATAGGCGGCAGCATTTTCCTTATCCACCAGTTCCGCACCCGAGATGCTTCCTTTTGCCCCCGTCTGGTTGAGGAAGTTAATGACAGTTCCGCTGAGTGACAAGTGTTTGTTCACGTTCCAGTTGACACCGCCAAAGGTTTCCCAACGTCCGTTAAAGTAATAAGCGTTCTTAATATTGGCATACGTCTTGCTAAAATAACGAAAACTGGCCCATACCTTCAAATCGTTTGTAATATTATAACTCGGATCGAGTTCAATCAGCACCTTGGGTATTTCGGTCACAATATTGCCTGTAGCATTGATGCCCGAGGTGGTTCCGTCACCAAAAGTCACCTCTGTTTCATATTTCTTGTACTTCGGACTTTGGTAAGTAAACAGAAAATGAAAATCAAACCCTTTGAAAGGTTTTACTACCGCATCCGTTGTCCATCCGATGGTTTCAATATCATAGCTCAATGCTGCGGCTTTGATATCCTTATCGTTATGGGGGTTTATCAGATTCAGCGTAGAGTTGTTATTCGTTTTGGCAATATAAGTAAACAAAGAAGTCAGGCTAATCCAATCGTTATTAAAATAAATACCCGCACGTCCCAACGGAATGGTTATCTTATCTACATTCGGCATCTCGGCAGGCGCAAAATTCGACATGTTCGGGCGCTGGGTATTGTAAGTGAAATCGGCAGTAAAACCAAACTGTTGTGTCATCTTATAGGTAGCCGCCGCCGTAAAAGCCATATTGAGCCAATCATAACCATAGCCGCGAGGAGCAATCTTAGTGCCGTCGGCTGCCACTGCCCCGATGTGGTAATTGGCAAAACGGCCTACCGCTTTTCCGTCTGCATTGTAAACAGCCAGATTCTTTCCCGCCAAACGCTGGTATTCGAAACGGGCGCCATAATACACATTCCATTTATCAGTAATATCCCAATCGTGAGTAGCATAAAGAGCCAGCTTGTTTTCATGACCTTTATAGTATTCCGAAGCATTCTGGTTCAGGTTATAATAAGGAGTATCACCATAATGATGAATGTCTTTGGTATCGGCGCTGTAAAGAATCTGAGGATATTCTTCCACCGTATGGTCGTACATCGTAGTGTTTGAAGCATAGTCTACATCGTAATACCATTCGTTCAAGCCCACACGCCAAGTCATGTTGTCATACTTCCGTGACAGTTCGGTGGTAAAGAAGAACTCGTCGATACTGCCGCGATTGAAACATGACATACGGCTCTGCACATATCCTTCGTAAGGGGTCAATGTTCCGTCCGATACTTTCCGGCTATAGCCGTCCGCCAAGGTTTTCTTTTCCATCGACATGGGAGTCTGGTAGAGATAAGAACCCAATGCGTGGTCATACTTCATATTCACAGTCCACTCCAACCCGTTATCCCATTTGTAACGGTTCAACAATGTGAATTGATTACCTTTGCTGGCAGTGGCGTCATAAAGACTTGTCTTTTTCATCTCGCCCGTACGTATATCCATATAAACAATGTCAGAAACATCGGGAAGATAAGACGAAGTACCGAGACTGAATCCGGGAATTTCTTTCACACTGCCGTCGCCCACATAAATAAACGGTGCGCCGGTAGTGGCATTTGACAACCAGTGACTATTGCTGTAATGGTAGATAGCCGACAATTGTCCGCGACCTTCATGGTAGAACTTTGTCAAAGCAAACTTATAGATTTGTGTGCGGTCCTGATATTGGGCGAAACGGAGTTTGAACGAACCCGGGTCAAAGTTCTGATAAATGCTTCCGCTGTAGAACCAGTCCTTGCCGATGCTTCCGTTTAAGTTGAAATCAAACTGCTGTTTGCCGAAGTGATTGGTATTATAATTCAGCACACCATTAAACCGCTTCTCTTTATTCAGTCCCAATTCGGTGAAAGAGTTTACAGCATAACCGATGTTTCCGGTAGTAATGGCCGTTTCGGATATTTTAAGCAGTCCGGTATGTCCCAAACTGCTGTCTCCGCGCCAATGAGTATTTACATTATGAGGATTTGAGTTATAGACCACGGGCAAACCGTTTTCGAGTACATTGACATCGCCGCCGGGCAATCCGATGGAAATTTCACGGGGACCATTGGCACTGGCTGCATTCAGCATGACATTTCGATTACCTTCTTCCTTAGAATTAGAAAGGACTTTGGCTGAGTCTTGTTGTGCGTGGCTGTTCAAGCAAGCGGCTGCCCATATCATAAGGAGCACGCCCATTCTGTTCATTCGCTGATTCTTGTTCATAGCATTAAATATTTTTAGAAGTTTTTCTGAGGCAAAGGTATGGGTTGTCTCACAACACTTCTAAAACATTTGTTGCATGAGATAGCTCTTTTGTTTCATCGTAACAAAAGTGCTCAATTATGTAACATTCTCAGCATACAGAAGTAATTCCGAAAGTCCTTTCACACCTCACGCATCCAAAAACCGCCATTCCATCGAAGAAAATTGTGAAAGGAATATCATTATGGTAATAATTTGTAATTTCATACTGCTACTATTTTGGTCTTCTCATATTTCAAGTGTTTTTCTAATTTATTTGACTTCAATATTCTTAATAAAACGAACCGGATTACCTGCTGCTACAGCCACTGGTGGCACATCTTTGGTTACAACTCATTCCACCAAAAGATGTCCGAATAACGTAATGTATTGATTCTGTCCGTCATTTCTTTATTTAATTATAACTACTATTCCTTTTACAAAGAGAATTCTTTTCTAAAGAAATCATTTTGTTGTATCGCTCAAAATTATATCTTGCCCCTAAACTCTTTTTTCCGTCAGATTAATAGGTTTTTACGGTATGATTAAGTACTTTTGTACTGAATACTAAGACAGACTCCGCCAACAGACTGTACAGTCCGTTACAGTAGACCGTACAGTCCATTACCGCAGACTATACAATCCATTGCAGCAGATTATAAAAGCCCATAGGAAGAAAGCCCTTAGCCTTCAGGAAGAAATGACTTAATTCTCTTATCAAAAAGCATTAACATGACAGCAAAGTATGATTTCAAAACGTCACCCGACATACAGGGGGACAAGGAGCAGGCTACTCTGTATCCGCAACTTGTAGTATCGGGCACAAAAGACCTGACAGATTTGGCTAAGGAGATAGCCCGACGTTCCACCATCAAGGAAGGAACGGTTATGGGACTGTTCTGTGACCTGGAAAACATTATCGCCAATTATCTGGCAGACGGTTATAACGTAAAATTGGGAGAGCTGGGCACTTTGTCCGCCACCCTGACCTGTCGCAAGGTGGCTGACAAACGCGAGATACGCGCCGCATCGGTACACTTTGACAACGTGAAATTCAAACCTACCCGGCAATTCCGCAAGGAGATACGTGCCAAAGGTGAATTGGAACGCGCAGAATATGGCTTCCGGGTTTCTTCCTCCCAATATTCGGAAGAAGAACGCTTTGCATTACTGACGGTCTATCTGAAGGAACATTCCGTCATTAACTGCAAAGAGTATTGCAAACTTACGGGACTGCTGAAGACAAAAGCGGGCATGGAACTGCGCCGGTGGGACAACGAAAAAAAGATAGTAAGAGAGGGACGGACCCCTCACGTGATATACAGGGCGGTGCCGGAGGCTTAATTCAATGCTTGTTCGCATTCCGCCGAAAAGAGTGCAAGTTATCATGAGTTTCTCTTTCCGCACGTTTGATTCTTATGAAAACAAGAGGCTGCTCCCAAAGATATATTGCGTTATCTTTTTGAACAGCCTCTTGCAAGAAGGTTATTCGCCCCTCTTATTTGGTTGGCTTTTTATACCATTCTTGATGTGAATTTCTATCTTCACCCCACGCACCAAAACCTTCATATTTCTCATTAATCATCTGGCGTTCTGCCGGATATGCCCAATCTGTAGGAATACATAAAGCAAAAGGTACACCGCCCAGTTGAAACTCAGGGTCGTCTTGTGAGATATAAACTCTTAGATTCGGGTTATTCTTTTCATGAATATAAAAAGCTATGTCTCCAAGACTTGTTATATTTTTGATAGTTTGCTTGGGCATATCTGCCAGCGTAGAAGGACCGGGATTTACTATGGTACCGGCCGATACACCTAAAGCTTCGTGCACACTGCTCCATAAAATATTGTCCCGACCGTTAACCTTATAGCCGGCAGATAGTTCTTTGGTTGCTCCGGCAGCTGCCAATGCGATTGTGACCTGTCCATTGTTTACAGCCGTCACTTTCAACACGACATCATTAAAATCATAGTCACCGGTCGTAGTAGTAATATCCTCAAAGACATAAGTAAAGATAGCCAGAGGCGGAGTTGTCGAAGGTTCCTCTTTATCATAATCGGGATTACAACCCTGCGCATGGTCTCCGACAGTTGCATTCACCAATAATACATGACCGGAGGCAGCCCAAGAGTCAAAAAAGTCATTTCCACATGTCACATAAGTAACTCCGCTCATTGTAAGTTCTCCTTTATCATCATACAAGGCTTTTTTAACACACAGCAGCAAAGGCTTTTCCTTATCCTGTACGCCTGCATCACTGTTCAGCCGAACACTCTTCTCAAATTCCAGACTTTGGGTCTTAAAGATACTTTTACCGGCCATATTTAAAATTGCATTTTCCAATTCAGCCTTTCCCCCACAATGAATGAATCCGCTATTATTAAAGATTACATCCTTACCATCAGAGCCCTCTAATTTAAAATCTTCACCAAGATGTAAATTGCAATTATTCTGTAACCGGTAGCCCGAACTTACTTTAAATCCATCACACGCATAATAACCATCATTTACCCAGGTAGCACTTGATTTGTTCTCATTGGCACCATCAGTGCTGTTACTATCTACCGATGTTTCATAAGATACACACTGTCCACTTTCTCCATTATAGAATTCCCCTGCACTCAACTCAAAATCAGCTTCTATATATATTATTCCATAATTAACAAGTTCAGCTTCTTTATTCTGCATGTAAAAATCATCTCCATTAATAGTAACTGTTCCTTCATTGTAAATAGAACCTTTCAAAGTAAAATCATCATCATCCTTTCCGGTTCCGTTAATACGTAACGTCCCACCTTTACATACAAGGATTGTTCCTTTGTCAATCTTATCAACATTGAGAGTCAAGGTAATACCGGACTTAATGTACAGTTTAGTATCTTCCGAAAGATTTATCTTATCTATTTTTAGACTTTCTGAAATGTAGTAAGTTCCCTCCTTCACATGTCCGGTAATGTCTTTCTCGGCCAATTCTTCAGCATCATTCGGACAAGTAAAACCGGGAGCCGGCAAATTATCAATCGTAATATTAGCAGCCCGTTCAGAAACCGCACGCTGAGTTGCAGAACGTCCGAAAGCAACAACAAACTTATCATCTTTAAGGGCAGCAACAGTCACTTCGCAATCCTTAGTTCCCACTTGGCGCATCACGTATGCATATTCCATGGCCGACGGTGCATCAAACTTCAAGGTGGCAGTAGTTCCATCTTTCACATCTGCCACAGCAAGCACATGCGCATCATTCTCTACCTTAAAAGGATTGTCTGTCAATACTTTGACAGTATAAACAGCTCCGGTTCCCGCATTTATCGTTATATCCAGAGTACGTACAGCCATCATATTCCAATCCTGTTCAGGGTCAATATCCTTTATCGGAAAATTTTCTTTTGCTTCTTCTTCCACTCGCCCTGAATCGAACAAATCTTTACGGTCTGTGCACGAAGCAAATGCAACTAGTACCATCCATAGAATTAATAGTTTCTTCATATCATAATAAGTGTTAGCGTAAACAAAAGTAAATCTCTACCAAGGGGTTGACAACCTCTTTTCTCCGATGAAACCGGTAACTTATGATAAATTACTTATCAGTATAAGGGTATTCACCATTGGCTGCATCCCATTTTTCTTTAAACTCAGGCATGTGTTCTTCATACCACCTTGTATAAATTGTATGGTTCTGTGCCCAGTTTGCAAAGTAACGATAAAGAGCGGTTATCTGATTACGCTCCCTCGGAAATACCCAATCTCCGGGAATGCAAAGTCCATAAGGAGGATAAGTAGAAGCGGGAGTTACTTGGGACGCAACATGTATTGTTATATTGTTCGCATTATCGGCCTCATATATATAAAAGTCTCCATTGTCTTTCAATGTACCGGTTATAGTGATTTCCTTTTCTACAGAAGTACCGTTAGGACCACTACCGGTATTTATCAACGTACCGGGATCACAGTTCATAGCCGCATGAACCTCTCCAAATAAATCTGATTGAGAATTTGACCCGTTCGATGTATCCGTAAATCCCACCTTCAAATTCTTAGCAGCACCGGCGGCAAACAAAGTCACAGTTGCCTTTCCGGATTCATCGGGGACTGTAACTTTTAACACCACATCATTAAAGTCAAAGTCACCGGCTTCACGGGTCATGTCTTCAAAAACGTATGTATACACTTGAGGAATATCTGTGGCATCCGAGTTCGTTCCGCCACCGTTCGTCGTATAATCATAGCCACATCCGACCGGTTCTCCTAATCGTACTTGTTCTACTTTTACAAGCTGTGCACCATCCGAAAAATTTGTATCACCGATATACCCTTTCAATGCGACCTCTAACTCACCGGAATAAGTAATACTCTCATCGGGAGTTTTAATACAAACCCCACTTACCCAAAACAGAGCCTTTTCATCTGAACCGACTCCGGTCACATCAACCTTTCCATTCTGGTATTCCACGTTGTCTTTTACATGGAATACACTCTTGGAACCTAACCTCAAAGGTATATTCCCATTTGTTTTCAGCGTATTTGTTTCAAAAGAAGAGCCACCATCTTGTTCAAATGCAAAGCCCTCCCCATTTTGGAAATAAGTAGAACTAAGGATTTCCATCCTGCACCGGTTATAAATATAAGAACTACGGGTATCTAAAGAATTAGCTTTGACAGTTCCTTCTTCATTTATTAATTCAGAACCTCCGGTCATGGTCACATCCTGCAATGAAGCAGATTGAAGATTTACAAAAGTTGCCTTTCCGGACATGGCGAATGTTGTCTTCCCGGTTATTTCAAAACTACCGTCATTATATATATATCCACCCGAAGAGTTAGATACCCCCGCAACAGTAATTTTCCCCTTATTGTATAAAGAACAATTAATGCTTATTCTATTAAGCTTCATCGTTGAATTTTGCGCGATATAGAAAACCGTATTAGGGTTAAATGTTTCAGCAGCAGTGGCATCCAAAGTGCTACCCTCCAATAAGTAAACCACTAATCCGTCAGGATAAGCACCTGTTATTGTAACATTTCCTTTAATATATAGCGTATAGTTGCCATAACGTAGTTCATAAGAGCCGTCATTCATATAATATCCACCACGCATTTCAGCCCATTGTATCGGATACTGTTTAGCATCTGCAGGCACCTCTTTCAAGAAATTCTTCTCATCAGGCACCTTGTAATCCCAACTGCTTCTTGCCATAGCGCTTCTCTTTCCTGCCTCACGTCCTTGCTCTTCCCAAGAAACCGAAGGACGACCGACCTTCATATCTGCCACCTTTACCCAGCCATTGTACATTTTATCTTCAAAAAGTACATAAACAGATTCAATGGCTTTGGGTACATCAAAAGTAAATAATACTGTTTCTCCGTCTCTTACCCCCGTTTTCTTAGCCAACAACCGAGCATTGCCTTCAGAGTTCAAAGGATTATCCGTATATACTTTCACAGTATAAACCTCGCCTGTCTTTTGATTGATAGAAACAGACAACGTTCCTACCGCAGCCATATTCCAATCCTGACTCGGGTCAATGTCTTTCACCGGAAAATTCTCTTTTGCTTCTTCATCGATATGATGGGGGTCAAAGAAGTCTTCTTTCTTCGTACAAGAGAACAAGACAGAGATACACAATAATAAAAAGATGCTTTTCTTCATAATAAGCTTGTTTCAAGTTAATCACATTTCATACAAAGATATGAAATATAAAAATGATTAAGCAAAGAAAAAGCCTTCAAATTAGTTCATAAGCATCTAGTTTTCAAATATTTATTCTCGCTTGAATAATATACCTATACTTTTGATTAATTTACCGATATCTATACTTTGGCCGTTTTACTTTTATAGATAAGATATCCTCCCAATAATATCAAAGGTACACTCAACCATTGTCCGATATTCAGGGTCATATTCGTTTCTTCCACTACTTGCGGATTCTTCATAAACTCCAATACGAAACGCGAGCCAAAGAAAATGAGCAGGCTCACTCCGGTAATCAATCCCACACGATTCTGCAAATGGTATTTATGATACATCACCCATGCAGTTACGCCCGCCACCAAACAATAGAGCATTTCATAAATCTGGGTAGGGTGACAAGGTAAACCTTCATATAACTGATGCCATTCACGCGAACGCACAAACTCAAAGCCCCACGGTAAAGTAGTGGGATAACCATAAATCTCGGAATTCATCAAGTTGCCGAAACGGATACAGAAGCACACCACCGCAACTGCCGGAATCATTCGGTCAAACAACCACCAGACACTCTTCTTCGTCACTTTCTTAGAATACCAGACAAGGGCGAGAATAATGGCAAAGACTCCTCCGTGACTTGCCAGTCCGCCTTTCCAAATCTTTAATATCTCAGCCGGATGCACCGAATAATAATCCCATTCATAGAATAAGCAATGTCCCAACCGGGCCCCTATCACCGTACTGACAATGCAATAAACAAAAAGCTTGTCTACCCAGTCTTCAGGATATTTTTCTTTTTTGAAAAGGCGACCGACCATCTCATAAGCCAAGATAAATCCCAGTCCCCACATCAAACCATACCAACGCACTTCCCAACTGCCAACCTTAAACCATACGGGATCTACATCCCACAGAATACTAGCTATCATTGTTTTATTTCTTTGTTTATTTATATAAGCACAAAGGAAATAAAAAAATCCCTTCCCCGAAATAAATCAGAGAAGAGATTTCCTTATTCCTTATATATTATGATATTTTACACCAAATGTGCAATCAATTCCTCGCGGTCTCCATACATCAAATCGATAACCGGAACTTCAATCATTGTATAGCAGCCCGGTTGCTGTTTCATTGTAGCGCGTGCTACACATACCAACACCTGAGCTGTCAGAGCCGGATTATTAATCTTCATATCAAACTCAAACAACTGATTGTGAGTCTTGCCCGACACTCCTTTACGAACCAGATTAACACCATGTCCCACATCATTCAAGTCGTCTACACAAGGTACCTGAATAACATGTGTCTCATCATTGACAAAATAAGGATCGTTCTTAACAGCCGCTTCAACAGTCTTGAAATCCGCTCCTTCTTCCAGTTCCACATAAACCATACGACGGTGAATACCTGTACCTACAGGAATAGTCATAGACAGAGCATCTTTCACCCCTGCAATAGCACGAACGGCTACAGAGTGTCCCATGCTGCGACCCGGACCAAAATTGGTATAAGTAATGCCTTTCGGAGCAATTGCTTCCAAGAGGGTACGTACTACCGAGTCACTTCCCGGATCCCATCCTGCCGAAATAATGGCAACAGCATTGCCTGCTTTGGCCGATTCGTCCAGCGAACGGCGCAGTGCGGTAATCTGTGTATGGATATCAAAACTATCTACCGTATTGATGCCCATAGCCAGAATTTCTTTCGCATATTTTTCTACACTGCGAGTCGGAGTAGCCAAAATAGCAACATCTACATCTTTCAGTTCCTTTATATCTTTAACAACAGCGTATGGTTCCAGTTCTGCCGGTTTGTTTTCGGCTCCATTACGGCGAACAATACCTGCGATTTCAAAATCGGGAGCTGCTTCCAGAGCTTCCACTACATACTTACCAATGTTACCGTATCCAACGACGGCTGCTCTAATTTTATTCATCTTTATTGGTTTTAGTTTACTATTATCTTTTATTTAGCTGCAAAAATAAACATTTTGCCTCATTCTTTTGTTCTTCCAAACCTAATATTTTAAAAATATTCTTGCCTAACTTATAATTTGAAAGATAGATATCCTATTTTTGCAAAGAACTGTAAATTACAAACTAGAAGAATCATGATAGAATATATTAAAGGAGACATTGCAGAGATTACTCCGGCAATGGCGGTGATAGATTGCAACGGGGTGGGCTATGGAATCAATATCTCGCTGAACACTTACTCGGCCATTCAAAATCAAACACGTACCAAACTCTATATTTATGAAGCCATCCGTGAAGACGCATACGTGCTCTACGGATTCTCTACCAAGCAGGAAAGAGAACTGTTTTTACTGTTAATCTCGGTATCGGGTATTGGAGGAAATACCGCAAGAATGATTTTATCGGCCCTTTCTCCTTCCGAATTATGCGGGGTAATCAGTTCGGGAAACGACAAACTGCTGAAAACAGTTAAGGGTATCGGACTGAAAACAGCCCAACGCATCATTGTCGATTTAAAAGACAAGATAGCCTCTTCCGGCATGGAAACGGTCAACAGTGAAATGTTTGCAAGCGCTGCCAACTCGGAAATTCACGATGAAGCTGTAGCTGCACTGACTATGCTGGGATTTGCACAGGCTGCTTCACAAAAGGTAGTGGCAGCCATATTGAAAGAAGAACCAAGCGCCCCTGTTGAAAAAGTCATTAAGCTGGCTCTGAAAAGATTATAAAAAGAGAAGTGTGGCAAAGCATTTTGTTGTAGTGGCATTCCACGTGTTGGCTGCTACAACAAAATGCTTTAATATCTATTTATCTTCTTCCGGTTTGTCTTCCTGCATCTTACGGGTAACAAATTCTATTTTCAGCATAGCTTCCTTTTTATCTTTCCGAATCTGCTCCATACCCGATAAGATACGCGCCAGCCCGGTCAACTCGGCAATTGCTTTACGGTCATTGGGATGCATAACTGTTCTATAAGTCTTATCCCCTATAAATTGAAGTTGGATATTCTTATCTTTATTGGCAACAATGAACCCGATAACGCCACCGTCATCGCCCATTTTATAATCAGCTTTCTCAATGGCACGCCCCAAATCCGTCGTCTCATAACTGTCTTTGGACGCGGGAGTTTCGGCAAAAGTATCGCCCACACTGACTTTCACTGCTGCATGATGAAGCTTTCCACCGGCACAATAAATAGAAGTAATAGACATCTCGCCCTGCTCATTCACTTGTCCGCGAAGAAAAGAACGACCGATATTCTTTTCCACTGTCTGCGTAGGATAGAAATAATTACCTACTTCCTGATAGGTTGTATCTTTTTCCAATACAAAATTGCCTTTGATTGAATCCAACTGAGCCTGCTTCACCTGCATCATACTGTCCAAATAAACCAAACTCTTCTGCTGTTCCTTCAAGTCAACTTGTTGCATCAACCTAATTCCCTGCTTCCTGGCCTCAAAAGCCTTTGGATATAAAATACGGATACTATCTATCTGCAACTTGGCTTCATTAAAGTTCTCTTGCTTCAATGCCGTTTCCGCTTTTTGCAAATGCAGTTGAGCCTTCTTTTCGCCGCCATCGTCACAAGCCGCCAGTAATAAGGCAAATAATGCCACTAATCCTATCTTTTTCATGTATTTAAACGTTTTATATGAGGACAAAAATACAATTAAATTGCTTTACTTCCCCTATTCACAAGCAAAAAAACATAAAACCCAGTTATTCTTTAAATATATAAGCGATAACAATGAAGAGAAATAACCTGCACACAAACAAAGGAGTGCTTAAAAAAATATTTATTTCTACAAACATTCGTTTATATATTTGGCTCATACCTCCATTATTAATAACTTAGTTTCCGATATTCCTTTGTCTATACTTATTATTTAAATTTACGGGTATATACCAACAAAAGAATATGATAGGTTCTTTCTGTTTCTATATATCAAACAAACATTTTAATTTAACCATTATGAAAAAAATATTTTTATCGCTTGCTTTTCTTTTTGGTATCGGAATGTCTGTTATGGCCGATAATACTATGCAAATTAAAAATGATACTATTGCCGTTGAAGACGGATTTAAAACAATAGACTTGAAAGAAGTCCCTCAATCCATCAAAGACGCTATAGCTAAAAAAGCCCCTGGTTCCACCCTCAAAAGCGCTTCTCTTTCTCAAAAGCAAGAAGGTATAAAATCGTACAGAGTAGTGTATGTAACCAAAGAAGGAGTAGAAAATAGTATTCTCATAAATCTGAAAACAGCCCCTAAAAAACAATAGTCTATTCAATGATATCAAAGGAATATTTGTTAATATCAAAAGAAGGTGTGTCAAAATGCACACCTTCATTATTTTACGCACAAAGCCCCGACTTTC
>ERZ791695.228-NODE-228-length-47104-cov-4.44169_pt1 | contig 47104 bp, 36 predicted proteins | sample MGYA00509956_ERZ791695 | MGnify/ENA primary metagenome ERZ791695 (study PRJEB30046, sample SAMN00715234) | human gut metagenome | study: EMG produced TPA metagenomics assembly of the A metagenome-wide association study of gut microbiota in type 2...
ATCGAGATACTCATCATCTCGCTGTATCTGCGCAGCTGCATTTGCCGTCAAAAACGCATGGACTTCTTCTGTAATTGGCATCATACGACATCTTTCTCCGTTACTTCGTAAGTTCGGATATTTGTCCGCGCGCACTTCTGTTCTCTAATCTCTTTATCTCTATTCTCTGGTGGACAAATGTCCGCTTTTGAGTTAGACAGGAGCTTCTGCGCTTGTAAACGCAGCCGTTCCCGGCGTTTTCGCTCCGCTTCGGTGGAGGATCGCCCGACCAGCAGCTGAATATCCGGCATATAGTACGCACCATCGGTCAGCAGCTCGACAAAGCCGAGTTTTAGGAAGATTTGCAGCGCGCGTTCTACGGTGCCGATCTGATGGCGGGTAAACGTTGCAATGGTCTGCGGCGTGTGCGGCAGATTTTCATGCAGCAGGAGAATTCCGTTGTGCTTGAGCGACATCAGATACATCTTGAGCAGCAAATTGGAATACAGAATTCCGTCCGGCATCGTTTCCAGAACTACCATCCGTTCACTGGTGAAGAAATTATCCTTGAGCTTCATGTAGTAATATTTTTTGTTTTCTGACATAAACCCTCCGTTCTTTTGAAACTGTTTCCGCCGTATTTGCAGCTCGCGCCCCGGCGATGGGGAACAGCGCGGACAGAGCTTGGTAGTTCTCACAGCTCGCAGAAGGGGTCTTGACTGCTTGCAACCCCAGCCACGGCAGCCTGTCTTACGTGCAGGCCGGACATTGTGTGTCCAAACAGATTGGGCGGCATGATGCAGCCTGCCAAGGCTGCCCACTGTGCGTTTCCCGCTCGCCGGAAGCTCGCTACCTCCGGGTCTTCGCGCGCGCCGTGCGCTTTTCCCAACCTGCGGTGTTGTCCGCATTGCTGGTTATTCAGTTGTTTGGGAGTGTATTTCCACCTCCGAATTTCTCCAAAGAGCACCAAAAGGAGCGCTGCGGCCATTTTCGGCCGCAGCGCTCCTTCATTACGTTTCATGGTGCGCTTTGGAATATTCTGTTGTCGGCAGGATTTCCTGCTATGTTCCATATGATAGCGCTAGAACAAACGTTTGTCAATGGCTCTTTGCAGAAATTTTTTCTCTTACTGCTGCCGTTTCAAATCGAATCGATTCTATCCGTAATTTGTATATCTTTTTTGCGTTGAATTTTCCAACGTTGGAAAATCCAATTTTGGAAAAAATGAACTACCGTATTCAGCCATCCTCCCATTCGTCCCATGCCTCATCCTCATCTTCAAACCAGTCCGGATTATCCTCATAGAGATCTTCTGGATTATCGTATTCGTCATGCAGACCGTTCGAGCCGTGGTTCGTGCCGCCGATTTGGTTTTGAGATGGGGTGCTTGGTTTGTACTCCGGCTGATGATAAATTGTCCCTTTCAACGCCATATCGTTCCAGTATTCCAGATTTCGCTGCTCCGCGGTCAGAACCTCCTCGTTTTCAGCAGTTACCACAAATACCGGATAGAGATAGTCACCAGCGCGGATCTGCCATACAAACGTATAGCAAACCTGCCCGGAACGCATTTCGTGCGTCACTTTGCTGGCTTTGCCAAGTTTTGTGGATGTCAGTTCCTCATACGGCATTCCCGGATAAGGCAGATCGGCGTTTTGAAGTGCTTCGATCCTGGCCTGTTTTTCCTCGCGCCGACGCTGCGCGGCAGCTTCTTCCTCCAGACGGGCCTGCTCTGCCCGCTGTTCTTCCTGCTCGCGTTTCTCCCGCTCTGCAGCCTGCTGTGCAATGACCATCTGACGGTTCGCCTCGGCAGTTCTCTTGAGCGGCGGCAGGGCAAATACGAAAAATGCGATAACAGCAACGGCTGCGGCCAGCCAGCCCCAAGGAATTCGGCGTTTTGGCTTCTTCGATTCTTCCCGCACCGGCAGCGGCGGAAGCGTAAACGTCGGTGCTTCCGGAACCGGTTCGACTTCAAACAAAGCTGGCTTCTCCGGCACAGACTGCGCCACAGGCGGTTCTACTGGTACGGGCGGCATCGGGGTCGCAGCTTTTTCGTTCTTTGCTGGCTCGACGGGCGGGATTTTCTTCTCAGTAAATGCCGTTTGCTCCGATTTCCGAAGCACAAATTTCGCTTTCTCCGGCGGATACGGCGCATCCTGCGCGCTGCAAACAAAAACGTCCGTCACGCGACCAGTTTTCTCCGCATTCCGGTTTCCAACCGGAACGACCACAAAATCACCGACTGCAAGCGGCAATCCGCCTGTCAGATAGGCGTAAGGGTTTCCGCCGTCCTTGAACTGCACCTTGCAGAACTGATAATATCCGCCGTTTGTAGATTTCTCCGCAGGTGCAGATTTCTCATAATAATCCGTCCAAGGTTCGGATTCTTCCTCCGGTTCCTCATCTTCGTCATCTTCCTCTGGTTCTTCCGGCAGGCGGATCGCTGCCCAATATGGCTCGATCTCCTTGGCAAAATCAATTCCCGGTGCGCTGTCATCGCGGAAATAGTTATAAAGACGGTTTGTATCGTCCAGAAGCTCCTGCAAATCATCATCTTTCCCGACGCGGCGTTCCGGCGGCAGATTGTCGAGTAGATTTCTCCAGAACGAACCGAGACGCTTCTCGGAAATCTCACCGATTTCCGCAAACAGAACCTGCTTCGTGCACAATGCCTGATAGACGCTCTCGTCCAGCGTCGGCTGAAACTCGTTCCAGAACGCGCGCAGAAGATAACGCATACTCTCGTCAATCGTCTGCGTCTGGAGTGCGGCGGAGATCACATACAGAGCAAGGTGCATCGTGCGGATGGCCTGATCCTCACGCTCGCCCTCCAGATGCGCAAGGTCGCGATATATCCAGTTGATGAGGTCAGAGACATGATCCGCAAAGTCCGCTGCAATTTGTGCACGCTTCTGCTCGGCAGCAGCGTTGGCACGTTTGCGCTTTTCCTTCGCTTCGATTTCATCACCGAATGTACGCCAGTACCCTGATAATAGTCAAGCTGTATGAAGAAGTCAAATTGACATTCGCGCATCTTTTCAGTATAATGTCGACGGGTGGGTACCTACCGGCAGTTATCGAAATATGCAAAGAAGTACAAGCGCCAACAGAGGAGCAAAGTGCCTTCGTCACAAAAAAGAACGATTTTTCCCATGGCGGCTTGCCAGCGGGCATTGTGAGAGCGTGCCGGAACGGTGAAAAGACGTGGATCCTGTTCGGATGACTTTTACCTGTTTTCCCCTCAAGAACACTGAAACAGACGGAAAAGACAGCGTTTTCACAAATTATTTGGGTGAAGTATCAAAAAAACAATGTGATGAAATTATAAAATCTCCATACTTGATTTTTGAGCTTTTATCTGGTATAAGCTTATTAGGCGTTGACGCGGGCTCAATATAGTGACCGCAGACTATAAACACAAACAAGTGTTATGCGGTGTTTTTGCACCGCATAACATTTGTCTGCTTGAGCGCGCGCCAGCATTCTAGGCAAGTCACAGGAAGTCGGACTTGCCCCTTTTGCGCCCGAAAACGGGCAAAATTTTTGCTGATGAGAGGAGATAATTATGAAGAATCAGCACAGCAGGATTCTCGCATGGCTGCTGGTTTTCAGCATGGTTCTGGCAATGATGCCGGCGATGCTGATCACGGCCTCTGCTGATGAGCCTGTGTCCGCGGCGACGTGGGCAAAAACAGATTTGAAGGACATCAAGTCGACGGATACCGTCGCCATCACGATGACGCGCGGTGAGGTCACCTATGCGCTTCCCACGACGATTGACGCGGAGAAGAAGGTGGCACTTGCACTCGTGTGCACCGTCAAGGGCAACACGCTCACCATGAGCGGCACAGACGCGCAGTACGGCTGGCACATCTCCGCCGCAGAGGGCAGCGACGGGTATTACATCACCACCGGTGAGAACTACCTGTCTCTGGCCAATACGGCAAAGGGTGTTGTAATCGGCAAGGACGTGAAGGCAGTCTGGACAGTTAATGAGTACGGCTACCTGAATGCTGATATTGTCCTGCCGGACAAGACGGTCAACCGTATGCTCGGTGTTTACGTTCCGACGAAGGAAGACCAGACTCCTGATTGGCGCTGCTATTCCGCGTCGAGCGGCGTACCCAGCAATATCAAGGACGAGACGCTGAGCTTCTGGGTGCTTGGTGGAACCGGCTCTGTGCCGACGCCCAATCCCGACCCCAAGCCGGAGCCCGACCCCAAACCCGAACCCGACCCCAAACCCGACCCGAAGCCCAATCCGGCAGCCGGCGAAGCGGCGCAGCTGACGGAGCTTCACTCCGGCGATCAGGTCTACATCTGCAACCCGGCGTCCGGCGAGAAGGGAAAGAATCGCGTCATGTCCGGGCTGGGTGAGGACGGCAAGCAGTTTACCTCCGTTGAGGCGGAGATCACCGACGGCATTCTTTCGGTCACTGCGGAGATGCTTGCGCTGACCGTCACCGTGGACTCTGACGGCAATTATACGTTCCAGGACGAGAACGGAAACTACCTGACAGTCAACGGAAAGAACGATATGTCTCTGGAGAGCGCTCCCTCCGAGTCCAGCTCGTGGACGCTGGAGGCTGCAAAGGACAAGGAAGGCAACGAAATCGCGGGCAGCTTCATGGTCAAGAGCGCGGTGACAGTTGAAGAGAAGAATCTGTATCTCGAAAACTATAAAGGCAACTTCACGTCCTATATTTTCCAGAGCTGGAGCAGGACAATGTACACCATGCAGTTCTTCTCTGCCGGCAAGACTTCAACCGGCGGCTTTACCACGGAACTGACGGCAGGCGACAAGGTCGTGCTCTATCAGCCGTCCAGCGGCATGGCACTGTCCAGCACTGTCGCGGACAACGAGAAGAAGAGCAACCTTGTCGGAATGGATGTAACTGTTTCGGACGACGGCGTGATGTCCGGCTATGCGGAAGAGAACATCTGGACGGTCGGCGTCATTGAAGGCGAAAAGGGCAAGCAGTATACCTTTGAAAACGGCGGTAAGTATCTGGAAGGCTATCCGGTCAAGCTGACGCTGGGCGACAAGGCGTTCAACTGGAATCTCTCCGCGGCGGAAGGCACCGATATGTTCTTTGTCAAGAACTTTATGAGCGCGCAGCTGGGCTGGAGCACGGAGAGCAAGAGCTTCTATCTGGGCTTCAACAACGAAGGCGCGACTGAAAACTTCGGCTTCCGTTTCTACGCGATCGGCAATGGCGGCAGCGGCGGCGGCTCGGTCACCAAGACCGTTGCAACGCCCAAGGCGTCTCCCCGTTCCGGTGAAGTTCACAACGGCGATAAGGTCACCTTCACCTGCGCGACCGAAGACGCGACCATTCTTTACAAGGCAAACGGCGCTGCGGACTGGACGACCTACACCGCTCCGATTGCCATCACGGAGGACATCTCCTTCACCGTGAAGGCAGTCAAGGAAGGCATGGAGGACAGCCGCGAGGTCACCTTCAAATACACGGTCTATGTCCCGCCCGTACTCGGCGAGCACAAGGCGGAAATCGTGAAGGATGCCTCCATGCTCTCCTCCGGCGACCGCATTCTGGTTGTTGTCAAGGAGCTGGACTACGCAATGGGCCAGACCCAGAAGGCGAACAACCGCGACAATGCGCCGGTCATCAAGGATGAGGCCGCTGGACTGCTCAGCTACGAGCCGGAAAGCGCACAGATCATTCAGCTTGAGTCCGGCATTGAGGACGGAACGTTCTCGCTGTACTGCCTGAACGGCAACCACACCGGCTATCTCTATGCACCGCTCGGCTCCAGTGCGCAGGGCAGCAACTGGCTGCGCACGCAGGACGAAAAGGATATCAACGGCTCCTTTACCATTGATATCGCTGCGGACACCACCGCGACCATCACCTCCAAGGCGGACAAGGGCTCCAACACCATCCGCTACAACACGGCAGGCATTTTCTCCTGCTATGGTCCTAAGAGCCAGAAGGCAGTCACGGTCTACCGTCTGCTCGAAGGCAACGAAAAGCCCGGCCTGCCGAACGCAGGCGACAAGGTTGCCATCTACAACCTGCTGGCCAAGGGCGTTCTGTCCGGCATGACCGGCGACCTGTCGGATATTTACGGCTGCGCGATCAGCGCGACCGGCGCTGAGATCAAGAACGGCAAGGCGCTCTGCGACAACGGCGCCGTGATCTTCACGGTCTCCAAGAGCGGCGAGTTCTACCGCTTCCACAACGAGGCGTTCGGCTATCTCTGCTCCTATGGCACGGGCAACAACGCCTACTACTCCACCGAACTGACGGACGACGCGAACTGGACGCTGGAAGCCTACAACGGCGGCTATCGCATGAAGAGCAATGCGGCCTTTGAGGACAAGAGCCAGTACCTCCAGTACTTCTCCGGCGGCTTTACGACGTGGGGAATGTACAACGTCACCGACCGCGACGTATTTACCTATCACTTCTATCCCTGCGCAAACGCCAAGCTGACGGACGGCGTCGTCAACGAGCCGAAGGCTGTTTTCGGCAACCTGGCGGACGCTCTGGCCGGTCAGCGCTACATGCTGCATTTCACGATCGACGCACTGTTCGGCGTGAAGGAGCTGCATGTCGCTATGAACGGCGTGGAGCTTGCGTACACGGAGCTCGACGGCCACTACACGGCTGTCATCCCTGCCGAGTACATCAAGGGTGAGAAGCTGACCGTCCGTGTCTATGGCGCCGACAACAAGGGCGTTGCCATCGACTCCACGGTTGACATCCAGATCAAGGACGAGCCCGGCATCACCGACGTTCGCCCCATCGCAAACGCGCAGACCAAGAACGACAAGCGCCCCGAGATCTCCGCGGTGCTTGCAAACGTCGGCACGAACCCCACTGTCACGATGAGTGTGAACGGTGTGGACGTCGCCTTCACCTACGAGAACGACAAGGTCAGCTACAAGCCGACCGCCGACATGGAGGACGGTCGTGTTTCTGTCACCATCACGGTCACCCGCGCTGACGGCAAGTCCGTCACGAAGACCTGGAACTTCGTTATCGGTGAGACCAACTACCAGATGCTCTTCGGCCAGCTCCACTCCCACAACGGCGAGTATTCCGACGGTGCAGGCACGCTGTCCATGGCTCTGGACTATATCGCAAGCCTTCCGGAAAGCGCGAACGTTGACTTCGTTGCCTTCACGGACCACTCCAACTACTTCGATACGACCGACGCGCCAAACCCCGCCGAGGCACTGCACGACATGACCAAGGCAACTGCGTTCTCTCAGGAGCGCTGGGCGACCTACAAGAACACCGTTGCGCAGTTCAATGAGACCCATGAGGGCATCATCGGTCTCGCGGGCTTTGAGATGACCTGGTCCGGCGGCCCCGGCCACATCAACACCTTTGCGACAAAGGGTATCGTTTCCCGTAACAACAAGACGCTGAACAACAAGTCCGGCGACGCGGGTATGAAGGAATACTACGCGCTGCTGGCGCAGGACGAGGGCAAGGACTCCATCTCCCAGTTCAACCATCCGGGCACGATGTTCGGCAACTTCTCGGATTTCAACTATTGGAATCCCGAAGCCGACAGCCGCATGCACCTCGTTGAGGTCGGTAACGGCGAAGGCCAGATCGGCGGGTCCGGTTACTATCCCAGCTACGAGCAGTACACGCTGGCACTGGACAAGGGCTGGCATCTGGCTCCGTCCAACAACCAGGACAACCACAAGGCAAAGTGGGGCAACGCCAACGATGCCCGCGACGTCCTTTTTGTTGAGCAGGCCACGGAGGAGGGCATCTACGATGCGATCCGCAACTACCGTGTCTACGCAACGGAGGATAAGAACCTTGAGCTCGGCTATACGGTCAATGACCTGCCGATGGGCACCATCATTGAATCGGTTCCCGAGATGCTGAAGTTTGATGTTTCCGTCATGGATCCGGACGAGCAGGACTCCATCTCCAAGGTGGAGCTGATCGTCAACTCCGGTAAGGTCGCCTACACTTGGGACGATCCCGCAGAGCTTGCAGCCGGTATCCTTACGGTAGAACTCAAGCCCGAATATTCCTACTATTATGTCAAGGTCACGGAGGCCGACGGCGATCTGGCGGTCACCGCACCTGTCTGGGTCGGCGAAAGCCTGCAGCTCGGCATCACCGAGATGACTGCGGACTCCACCAACCCCATTGTCGGTGAAACGGTCACGCTCACGACGAAGCTTTACAACAAGGAAAGCTCCGACGCGCAGATCAAGAGCGTTGTCTACACCACCGAAGGCTCCAAGGTCCTCTTTACCGACACCACGCCGCGCGTCCTTTCTGCCGACAGCTCCGTGAGCATCGACTGGAAGTACGTTACCGAGCTTGCAAAGAAGACGACCATCACCGTGACGGTCGTGGTCGAGATGGAAGGCAAGGAGTACACCTTCTCCGCCGCCGTCAATCTTGATGTGCAGGACGTCAGCAGCCTCGCCTATGTCGGCGTTGACGCTTCGCACAACAACGAGTATGTTTCCGGCTACAACAAGGGCCTGATGGGCAACTTCACGACGATTGCTGCCGACTCTACGGTTCGCGTTGACATGCTGGACACCTCTGAGAAGCTGATCGCCGCCTGCAAGGACGGCAAATACGCGGCTCTGGTCATCACGCCGCCCTCCCGCCGTGTTGCGGAAGGCAAGGACTACACTGAAACGGAGCTCAAGGCTCTGGCTGAGTTCAACGCCGCCGGCGGCGTCCTGCTGATCTCCGGCGTTGGCGATACCAACGACCAGCTTCCCGGTGCAAAGCACACGGCTGCAACACAGAATGCGCTGCTTGAGAAGCTCGGCTCGTCTCTGCGTCTGTCCGACGACGGCCTGTATGAAGACACCTCCTTCGCGCTGACGCTGAACAGCTTCGGCAGCAGCAAGCTGGTGCAGGGCCTCACCACCGGCATCTCCTACTACGGCGGTTCTACGATCTACGCGGTCGATGCCACCGGCGCAGTCTCCAGCGAGATCCCCGCAACGGTTGCAGCCATGCTCTTTGCGAATGCAGCCGGCACCTCCGTTGACAAGGACGGCGACGGCCTTGGCGGCGAAACAACGCCGAAGTACGCATACGCGGAAAATGACGCGCGTCTGCTCGTCATGGCTTCCGAGCAGCTGCCCGGCAAGGGCCTGATCGTTGTTTCCGGCTCTACGTTCATGAATGACTTCGATCTGCAGATCCCCGCAGCCAACGGCAACAATGCGCTGCTGCAGAACATCTTCAAGGCAATCAATCCTGTGAAGGTCACCCCGATTGCCGAGGTGCGCAAGCAGACGGAGTCCGGCTACAAGTACACCATCGAAGGCGTTGTCACCTCGAATGCCTCCGGCTATGACAAGACCACCGCGTTCTTTGACTGCATCTATGTGCAGGACGCAACGGGCGGCGTCTGCTGCTTCCCGATCTCTGGTGATTTCAAGCTGGGTGACGTTGTCCGCGTGACCGCCACGACGCACTTCTTCCAGGGTGAAGCGGAGCTTCAGGTCGTTTCGGCTGAAAAGCTGGGCGAGACCACGCCGGTCGAGCCGACCGTCATCACGGCGGCACAGCTCAACAACCGCTCCAAGGAAGGCCTGCTTGCAACGATCAAGGGCACTGTGACGAAGATCACCGAGGCCAGCGGCCTGCCTGAGTCCATCTATGTGAAGGACGAGAGCGGCGAGGTTGCAAGAGTATTCATCGACGGCTACATTTGCAGCCAGATGGAGATTGCCGGTCTGAAGGTCGGCTGCTCCATTGAGGCAACCGGTCTTGCGTCCTACGACGACACCTATGCCATCGAGAACGACAGCCATGCACGTCTGCGTGTCAGAAACCGCGCAGAGATCATCTGCAAGGAGAGCACCAACCCCACCGAGCCCGAGAAGCCCGAGGTCAAGCCGAATCCCGGCGTGATCGTCATTCCGGGCAGCGGCAGACCGTCCTCCAATCCGTTCGCTGATGTGGCAAAGGGCACATGGTACTATGACTATGTCATGACCGCTGCCAGAAACGGTCTGGTCGAGGGCGATCAGTACAGCAACTTCCGTCCGCAGGCGGGTCTGACCCGTGCGGAGCTGGTCACGCTGCTGTACCGCCTGGCCGGTTCTCCCGCAGTGTCCGGCAAGCCCTCCTTCACGGATACCACGCGCGAATGGTATCAGGACGCCATCGCTTGGGCTGAACAGAACGGCATCAGCAACGGCCTTGGCAACGGCAAGTTTGCTCCGGATGCACTGGTCACCCGTGAGCAGATGGTTACCATGATCTGGCGTCTGGCAGGCGAGCCGGCGTCCAATGCGGACCTCAGCTCCTTCAAGGATGCGGACAGCATCCCCACATGGGCTCAGAACGCATTTGCATGGGCTGTCGAGCAGGGTATCGTCAGCGGCACGCGCCACTGGAACCGAATCGGCCTGTATCTTGCACCGCACGATGACATCAAGCGCTGCGAGTCCGTGAAGATTCTGGTTGTCTACGCAAAGCTGAAGTAAGTCTGCAAAACTGAAAAATCAAACGTCCCACCCTGCGCTCGCGCAGGGTGGGACAAGCGCCATTCACATAGATACCTTCTTTCAAGCAAGCATCCGCCCGGCGGATGCCTGTTTGACAGAATGTATTTTACCGGGTAGGGGTATGAAATGAAAAATAAGAACAATTCTATAAGCCGTTCCAATCGCACTGCTGCCGCGTCTGTGCTGGTCGTTGTGCTGATTCTTGGGATATTTGCGGCGCTGTATTTCTATGCGCATGATGCGGAAGAAAATACGATAAAGCCAACCGAATACGCGGAGTATGAAAAAGGCCGCGTTGTCGAGATTTTGATGGACAACTGCGAGGTCAGCGAGGTGGCGGAAAATGCCTACCGCGGCGACCAGAAGCTCCTTGTCAAGGTCACCTCCGGTCAGTACAAAGGCGAAACGATGCTGGTTTCCGGTTTTGTCGGCCCCATCTACGGCGAGCCTGCGAAGGTCGGGCAGAGCGTTGTGCTGAGCATCAACACCTATGCAAACGGCGACCACACGGCCACCGTGTATGAGTACAACCGGACGCCCATTGTCTTTCTGATACTCGGCATATTCGTTCTGGTGACGATTGCGGTGGGCGGCCGCACCGGCGCGAAATCCGTGCTCGGCCTGATCCTCACCATGGTCGTGATCCTGATGGTCTTCCTGCCGCTTTTGATGAAAGGCTGGCTGCCGATCCCTACCTCATTCCTGCTTTGTTCGCTGGTTGCGGTCGTGTGCTTCGTCATTCTGGGCGGATGCAGCAAAAAAGTCCTCTGCGCGTGCATCGGCACGATCGGCGGCGTCGCGTTTTCCATGCTCTTCGGCATCCTGACCCAGAAGCTGCTGCATCTGGACGGCCTGCGCGCGACCGATGCCGAAGCACTTTTACAGCTCCGCCAGACGGGCACACCCGTTCACATCAGAGGGCTGCTTGTTGCAGGCGTCATCATTTCCGCCTTGGGCGCGGTCATGGACGTTGCAATGTCCATTGCCTCGGCGCAGTCCGAGTTGAAGGCAGTCGATCCCGACCTCTCTGCGCGGGCGCTGTGGCGCTCCGGCATGAACATCGGACGCGATATGGTCGGTACGATGACCAATACGCTGATCCTTGCGATTCTCGGCAGCGGAATGGTGCTGATCCTCTATCTCTACTCGCTGAATCTCTCTTGGTATCAGTTGATGGCATCCAGCTACATTGCCATTGAGCTCATCAGCTCCGTCTCCAGCGCGATCGGCGTCATTCTCGCCGTCCCCCTGACAAATGCCGCCGGAGCGCTGCTCTATTCCACGCGTGCAAAAAATGCCGCCAAATAAAAAGGAACCCGGGAATCTGAGAGATTCCCGGGTTTTTGGCACCCCAGAGACGATTCGAACGTCCGACCCTTCGCTTAGGAGCAGAAATGTATCATTTCCCTCTGAGACAATTCTTGTCAAGATTTGTTCAAAATCCGCGCGAAAAAACGCGAAAACCAGACGGTTATAATTGCTAGAAGTTAGTTCGAGTCAAATCGGGATTGCAATAGATAAGTCCTGATTGTTAGAAAAAATGACGCCGTGTTAGAAGAAAATTAGAAATAGCTAATAAAGGCGTTAGGTATCATTTCCCTTGCGGATATTTTAGGAGAAATCAGCATCAAAGTCAATATCATTTTATCTACGGAGTTGGACATCCAAATTCAAATATAATACGGGAAAACTTAATATACATAGCACACCCACTTGCTCCACGACGGAGCCGGAGGATGCGCTTTTTTGTTGCCCGGTATGGGCGGGAATGGAGGCGAAAGCAATGAACGGACATACAGAGGACAAACCGAAAGACTGCCGGTACTGCTATTTCTGGAAGCAGACAGAGGGCTGCACCTACCGCGGCAAAACCGGCTGCTATTATATTTCGGCGCAGAAGCCGTCTGCCGCCGTCAACGAGTGCGACGGCTGTCCGTATGGGCGGGCGTCTCCTTGCATCGGCTGGTGTACAAAGGATCTGCTGCGCTCTATGGGCCTTTGGAAAGGGCGTGGAGATACATGACACTGGACTATTACTACGGGGATCAGGCGGAACTGTTTTCGTTCTACCGTATCGAAATGTCCGAGATGATTGCTACAGCCAACGCCAAAAGCATTGAGGATATTATAGCAATTTTCAATAATACAGCAGAACGCTTTAGCTTTTGAGAAAAAGTGGTACGGCATCCGATTATCTTCTTTGATATTGCTTTCTGAAAACATGGATGAAGCAGAAAAGTCTGGCAAAGGAACTGCCTTTGTCAGAAACATGATGGCACACTTGATACAAAGTATGTCTGCGGCAGCAGGTGATCCAGATGAAGAATAAAGCGCCGATTAGAAAATATGACATCACGCAATGTGCTCTTTATAAATGTCGGACGAAAAAGCGTCTTGAACATCTTCTGTGTCTTGAACCCGGTGGTCTCAAAATAATTGATAGCATCATCGGGTATCACAAATTTGAAATCGATAAAAAGCATTCTAAGGATGTGAAGCTATGTCCCAATTCAACATCATCTCCGCCACCTCGGAGAGCACGGTCGTGGCCGAGTACACGCCGGATGCCTGCCGGTCGGACAGCTATCAGAGCGAGGCGGCACTGGTGCAGGAATTTCTGCGGCTTTTGTGTGCGCAGGGGTATGAATATCTGGAGATCCACGACGAAGCCGCGCTCATCGCCAACCTCCGCCGCCAGTTGGAGGGTCTGAACGACTACGCCTTTTCGGACAGCGAGTGGACGCGCTTCTTTAGGGACTGCATCGCGGGCGCAAACGACGGCATTTTGGAAAAGACGCGCCGGATTCAGCTCGATCATGTGCAGGTGCTGCGGCAGGACAGCGGCGCGTCCAAAAACATCTACCTGCTGGACAAAAAACACATTCACAACAACCGTTTGCAGGTGCTCCACCAGTACGAGGAGACTGCGGGCAACCACGACACGCGCTACGACGTAACCGTCCTCGTCAACGGCCTGCCGCTGGTACATATCGAGCTCAAGCGGCGCGGCGTGGCCATCCGCGAGGCGTTCAACCAGATCAAGCGCTACCAGCGCGACAGATTCTGGGCAGCAAGCGGCCTTTTTGAATACGTCCAGATTTTCGTCATCTCCAACGGCACACACACGAAGTATTATTCCAACACCACCCGCAGCAGCCACATCAAAGAGCAGGGCGAGGGACGCAATAAAACCAAAAAGACCAGCAACAGCTTTGAGTTCACCTCCTTCTGGGCGGACGGGAACAACAAAGTCATTGCCGATCTGGTGGATTTTACAAAGACGTTTTTCGCCAAGCACACGCTGTTAAGCATCCTGACGCGCTACTGCGTGTTTACCTCGGAAAATCTGCTGCTCGTCATGCGCCCGTATCAGATCGCGGCGACAGAGCGGATTTTGAACCGCATCGAAGTCTCCACGACCTACAAGCAGTACGGCGGCATCGAGGCGGGCGGCTACATCTGGCACACGACGGGAAGCGGCAAGACGCTCACATCGTTCAAAACCGCGCAGCTGGCGTCGAAGCTGCCGTATATCGACAAGGTGCTGTTCGTCGTAGACCGCAAGGACCTGGATTATCAGACGATGAAGGAATACGACCGCTTTGAAAAGGGCGCAGCGAACAGCAACACCAGCACCGCCGTTTTGCAGCGGCAGATGGAAGACCCGGACGCGCGGATCATCATCACGACGATCCAGAAGCTTGATATTTTTGTGCGCAAAAACAAAGGCCACGCGGCGTTCCGGCAGCATTTTGTCATCATTTTCGACGAGTGCCACCGCAGCCAGTTCGGAGATATGCACCAGGCGATCACGAAGGCCTTTAAGAACTATCACCTGTTCGGCTTCACCGGGACACCGATCTTCTCCGTCAACGCCGGGACGGGCAAAAATCCGGATCTTCGCACCACGCAGCAGGCGTTCGGTGACAAGCTCCACACCTACACGATCGTGGACGCCATCAACGACGGGGACGTCCTGCCGTTTCGCATCGACTATGTGAACACCGTCAAAGAAAAGGACGATGTAAAGGACTCACAGGTTCGTGCCATCGACATTGAAAAGGCAATGGGCGCGCCGGAGCGCATTCGCGAGATCGTCCGCTACACGCTGGAGTATTTTGACCAGAAAACGAAACGCAACAGCTTTTATACCCTCAAGGGTCAGCGTATGGCGGGCTTCAACTCCATCTTTGCCGTCAGCTCCATCCCGATGGCGATGAAATACTACACGGAGTTCAAACGCCAGCTTGCCGAGCAGCACCGCGATCTGACCATTGCGACGATCTTCAGCTTTGCTGCGAATGAAGATGATCCCGAAGACGCACTGCCGGAGGAAGGCTTTGAGACGGACGCGCTCGATCAGACCGCGCGGGATTTTCTGGACGCCGCCATTCAGGACTATAACCAGACGTTCCATGTCAATTTTGACACGTCGGCGGACAAGTTCCAGAACTACTACAAAGACCTGTCCCAGCGCGTCAAGGCGCGGGAGGTCGATCTGCTCATCGTGGTCAATATGTTCCTGACGGGCTTTGACGCGACAACGCTCAACACGCTCTGGGTGGACAAGAATCTTAAAATGCACGGTCTGATTCAGGCGTTTTCCCGGACGAACCGGATTTTGAACTCCGTCAAGACCTACGGCAATATCGTCTGCTTCCGCAATCTGCAAAAAGCCACCGACGACGCGATCGCGCTTTTTGGTGACCGCGAAGCCAGCGGCGTTGTGCTTCTCAAGGGCTATGATGCGTACTATGACGGCTATGAGGAAAACGGCAAGGCTATTCCCGGTTACCGCGATTTGATCGACGAGCTGTCAAGCGATTTCCCGCTTGGCCAGCCGATCACTGGTGAGCAGAAGCAAAAAGATTTCATCAAGCTCTATGGCAATATCCTGCGGCTTAAAAATATCTTAAGCGCATTTGACCAGTTTGCAGGCAATGAAATCCTGCCGGAGCGGGATTTTCAGGATTACCAGAGCGTGTATCTCGATCTTTATCAGGCGTATCGCCCGAAAACGGATGGGGACAAAGAAAACATCAACGATGATATTACCTTCGAGATCGAGCTCATCCGGCAGGTGGAGATCAACATTGATTATATCCTGATGCTGGTCATGAAGTACCATGAATCGAACTGCAAGGACAAAAGCATTCTGGGAAGCATCGACCGGGCGATTGATTCCAGCATCCAGCTGCGCAGCAAAAAGGCCCTGATCCACGGCTTTATCAACACCGTCAACGCTGCAACGGATGTTGACCGCGATTGGCAGAGTTATGTGCAGCAGCAAAAACAGCAGGAGCTGGAGCAAATCATCGCAGAAGAAAAGCTGAAGCCCGCAGAAGCGCAGCGCTTTGTTGCCAACGCTTTCCGCGACGGCGCGCTCAAAACGACCGGCACGGATATTGACCAGATCCTGCCGCCCGTCTCCCGCTTTGGCGGCGGCAACCGCACGGAAAAGAAGAAAACGATCATCCAGCGGCTTGCACAGTTCTTTGAAAAATACTTCGGGATTTAGCGGTTTCACGCCGACTTGCATTCCTGCTCCGTTTGGGGCAACAATCGGACATTGAATCCTTTCTTCTTTGTTCTGACAGCAATCTCATGAAGAGAAAATGCACTGCGCAAATCCCGGAAAGCGTTCCGCTTATGACACAGGTAACACGGGATTCGAGCAGTGCAGTTCAAATGTACGGTATTTGCTATATCAGATCATCGATTTGGTTGGAGCGTTGCGGTTTTTCGGGGCGGCAGCTCGATGCCAAAATTGCTGTACCGCTCCAAGGAATGCAACTCTGTTTTGATAAACGCCCACGACCTGCGATAATCATCGCATACGGAGAACGAAGATTCCTTCATAAACAGCGTAAATCCGTCCGGGTCATCGCCGTACTTCAAGTCAAACTCCTCGGCACACCGAATTTTTTCCCAGTCCGAAAGGTTCGTCCTTCCATGAAGAATATGCTCTAAATTCAAAGAGAAGTAGTACATGCTATATGGAATACCCGCGACTTTGGGGCAGGCAGAAAGTCGGTCGATATTGTTCCGTTTGCGCTGGTTGCGGTCAAGAATCCCGGCACGATTTGACGTTTGAATTTGGGTTTCTGTATAGTACGGTGGAGCGCCAATTTCCACTGTATTATCCTCGACAACAGCATCATCAGGGATGAATGCACCGTCCATATCGGTGAGATGAACGATTCGGCAAATATCGCTCTTTCTGTAGATACTGCCCATAAACTCCTTGACCTGCTCCCAAACGGCAGCCACGATCTTGTCCGAAGAAGTGAAATCGCGGGTCAGAATATCTCCATGAATGACCTGAAATTTTACTGTCGCGGAAGAAAAGATACGGTTCAAAACCGTAGACAGGCTGGTTTCATCTGTTGGCCCCTCTACGATAAAGAGCATAACCTTCTTTTTAGCCATTGGACACCTCCGAGGATGCGTCCCCCGACAAAGAAAGGCTCTCCATACGCTTGCCGACTACTCTCATTGCGTGCGCGATTTCGGACACATTGGTTTCTTCGTAGAGAGATGCATCATCATCGCTTCCAAGGATGACTTCACGTAGGTACATGGAGCGCAGATTATTTGTTGCCCGCACGCTTTTGATGCGAGTATATCGAGCGCTTGGGTTCGTCGTTGTAAAGACGATAGAATTGCTTTCCAATGTTTCCAGCGGATAGAGATTATGCGAGGTGAAAATCAACTGCCCCTTGCCGGATTTTTGCATGATTCGCAGCAATTCTCCCAGCAGATACTCGTAGATACCGGAGTCCAGCTCGTCAATCGCGAGTGTGATGGACGGGCTATTATATGCAGCAATCAACAAATGCAGAACGGAGATGATTTTTTTAATGCCCTCAGATTCATATTTTAAAGGTAGGAGATGCAGTTTACCATTGGCGCAGGAAAGCTCCCTTGCCAACTGGATTTTTGTGCCTTGCTCGCCATTTTCCATCAACTCCGTACCGAGTTCCACAAGTGACAGTTGTGCACCGGGAACAATTTCGCAGAGAACAGTGCTGATAGTTGCTATGACCTGTTGTATGATTTCCAAAAAGCGGTTTGGGATTGTAACTGGCTGATCAATCGGCAGTGCAAACGTACCGCCAGCCGTTTCTGTCCTGAAATTAACAGGAATTGCTGCATCCAGCGAGATCAGCCCGTTATTTCGGTTCAAGATGACAAAGAATGATGTGTTTGCAAAGTTGGACAGTTCGAACAGCGGTTCAACTTTATCGTCATGTTCCTGCGCTACATCATGAAGCATTTTCAGGAACTCTGGGGAGAAAAGAAAGGACCGATGCTCCTTTTGGCACAGTAATTTTATAACACGAAGCTCGTTCATTTTTGCATTTTGCTTCGAACCGAATAACGATTCCAGCCTAACTTGTGGTGAGAACACAGCGTCCTCTGACTGGTGCGTACACTCGAAGATTGGTTTCATCCAAGCTGTTTTTGCTGAATCAGTTCTGGTTGTGGCGCACTTGACGGTTTCATCAATGGCATCTTTACTCAAAACAGCAGAATAGATGAGACGCCGCTTATATACTACATTGCCCTCATTCAGCTTGAGGATGCTGAACTCAAATTGCAGTTCGGCTTTCTCTTGTCCGTAGGAAATGCAGTCTGACAGTTCTGCCCCGACCTTTTGCCCGGACAGCAGCGTTTTCAGGATTTCCAGTGCATCAATAAATGTTGTTTTGCCGGAGCCGTTCTGACCATAAATGCCGAGAACATCAGCTTTCGGCGCAAAAATATCCTCGCTATAATTGCATGGAAAACGAATTTCGCCGGATTCAACATTTCTAAAATTCCGAATGCTTGCCCGTTGGATTCGGATAACAGGAGTTTCATTCACAGATACCACCTCAGTACTCAGTATAACCACCTTTTCAGAAAATAGCAATACAAAACAATAAAATCGAATAAATAATTCGATTATTAAAAATTCAATGGGCAATATATAAAATTCAAATCTGTGGACTGATGTTTGTAGCAGATTTGCATTCCATCCCACTTCGGGGTATGTTGCAAATAAGAAGTTTAGAATGGGAGGTGTCAATATGTGTACGCGCAATCAGGCGTTTGAGATTTTGAAAAGCGTCTATCACGCCTGCGATCCAATCTTGGAGCACAGCATTCACAATGCAATTTTGTACGGATCCTATGCCCGCGGCGATTTTACCGCGGAGTCAGATATTGACATTCTCCTGACCGCAGATTTGACGCAGGAACAGATCGCGTCGCAGCGGCGTGCGGTTTCCGGAGTAGCAAGCACACTCAGCCTTGACCACGACATCACGGTTTCTGTCCACGTTGTGCCGCTGGCACAGTTCCGGCGGTATGCGGATTTCTTGCCGTTCTACCAGAATGTGCTGAAGGAGGGGATTCGCTATGCAGAGCGTGAGCCTATTTCTGCCTGACCCAAACCGTGACCCAGACTGGGCAAAAACGTGATGGACACAATGGAAAGAATCCTGCAAATACAGAACTTTTTCATCTAAAATATGTGCATATTATAATTAAAATATAGAAAAATACGAACGGATGGCTCTTGACGTGCATGGGGTCACAGGTTCAAGTCCTGTACTGTCCACCATACCGCACTTCTTCGGAAGTGCGGTTTTTCTTTGCTTAAAAACAGCTTTTTAACAAGATTTATACTGCTTTTCTGAATCTTTTTCATAATTTTGATTTTACTTTAAAACACGTTTTTAACATCTTTGAAGCGTCTTTTGTGCCGAAAATGTGACTGTGGCACGCTTCCAATGTGGCACCTATGTGGCACCTGTTTTCAGCCAAATGCGGCACAGACCTTTTGCGCGGTGCTTTGCTGGCGCGATTCGTGCTGATAATGGGTATAAACGCGCAGCGTCATATTGACCGTGGCGTGTCCTGCGAGATATTGAATCTCCTTGATATCCAGCCCGCTTTCAAAAAGCCGCGTGATGTAGGTATGTCTGAGCTGGTGCGGATGAACGTGGAAATCCAACGTGCGGATAACCTTGGAGTGCGGCGCGGTCGTCCAGAGATCGGCAGGATCATCAACCGTGCGGTTCTCGATCATTTGAAGCAGACACTTGAGACTGCTTTTGGAAAGCGGTTTTCCATTTTCCATGTGCAGCACATAAAGGCTCTTTGCGCCCTTGCGCTCTTTTACAAGCTCTGCAAACAGCGTGGGCGGTATCGGAATATCCCGGACTGCGGCAGAGGTCTTGAGGGCGTCGCTGACGGTCGTTTGCGCGTTTGTGAGCAGCGCATTGTGCCGAACATGAATCACACCCGCAGGAAAATCAACGTCCGACCACATCAGCCCACAAAGCTCTCCGCGCCGCATACCGGTTTGAAGTGCCAACAGGCAGAAAAGATATGCCCGCGTTCCTCTCGTCGCGTCCAAAAGGCGCTGAGACTGTTCAGCGGTGAGCGGGATTTCTTCCTGCGTTGCTTTACCGGCGATTCGTAAAGTTGCCGGGACAGGCGATTTTGCAATCAGGTTGTTATCCACGGCTGCATTAAAAATCCCGCGAAGCACCTGTACCACCTTATTATTCAGGCTCTTGCTCATTTTGGATACAGACGCAATGACAAGCTGAATTTGTATCTGATTGACCTTTTTGAGCGGCACGTCCCGCAGATACGGATAAATGTGATTGTTCAGCGCGTTTTCAATGGCAAGCAAAGAGTTCTGCCGAAGATACGGCACCTTATAGACGCGAAGCCAGAGCGCGGCATATTCTCCAAAAGTAGAATTGTCGGAAACGTCAAGACCCGCTCCAATCTGTGTCAATAGCTCCTGCTTTTTCTGTTCCAATCCCTCCTGACTGACGGAACGTATCCACTTGCGCTTGCCGTTCGGAAGCGTGATGGAAGCCCTATAAAGTTTGTTTTTCATTGTATTCTCTCCTTATGTAAGCAGCTACATAAGGCTATGGGAGATCATACGGTTTTTCTTACGGCATGAAGTAGTTTTGCTTCAGGCCGTTTTTTGTGCCTCTCCGTATATGTACCATTATAACGACAGGATTAGAAAAATCAATGCTATAATAGGGGCATGAAGCGTGAGGCAAGCAAGCTCACACAAAATAAATAACAAAAAGGAGATTAAACGTATGAACGCAGATTTGATGAATGGAACGATTGTAATGTCGCAGAATGAGGCACGGAAAGCCGGTAGATTTGGGACAGACGAATATGAGATGTTGGCAAAGCTGATGCAGCAATTCCCCGCTTTCCGCATTGAAGTTGTGAAGCCCTCCGCAAAGAGAACAGACCATTTCAAGGGTCTGACACGTGCTTATATGAAACAGTATGTTGAAAGCCACGATTCGAAGAAGCTGGCAGATTTCTATGCGCTGTGTGGTCTGGATGAGAGCGGAAAAAAGCAGGAATTGGCTGCGGCTGCTTCCTATGGCGAGCTGAAAATGTGGTTCCTTGAGCAGTTTCCTGAAATCGAGCAGATGAGTGAGAACATCAGAAGGATCATGGATAGAACACGAGAAGCACGTGCGGCGCGGAAAGCGTCGTAAGCCAGCAGGCAGGAGGAACATAAGATGAAAGTCACGCTTAAAGTTGACCAGGAGAATGGTCGTATTGTGATGAATAGAACATTTGCAAATCTGGCGGCCAATGTTTTCAGCGAAGAATATAAAATCTTGCAGGGAGCCCGGCAGGACTATCCGACTTACGTGGTAGTGCGCCGGACAATCAAAAAGAACCCGAACCGTGAATGCTATCGCGGGCTGACCTATGACTATATGCGTGACTACATCAGCCGCTACGAGCCAGAAGAAACCCGTGAAAGCGTCTGCGCCGAGTTGGAGGACATGATCCAGATTTCCCGCTGTCACAGCCGCTGCAAGCGTTATCCTGTTATCAAACAGTGGTTCTTGGAAAAGTATCCGGACGTAAAAAACTTTGGGATGGAAGCATTTGCGGAAGAAGAAACAGAGAACATCACAACGCTTTCTGCTCTTGCAGCCGATCCCGCGCCGGACGAGATCAAGGGCAAATCTGCCTGATTCGATTTTTTTAATAAAATATTATATAATATTTATAGAAAGTTAAGGGAAATCAAAACTTTCAATCAAAAAATGAAGGGTGGTGAACCATTGTGAACAAAGGATATGATTCGTTTTCCAAGCAGCTCTTTATTGACCTGCGCAAAAATGGAGACTATGCCTTGGCGAATATGTTAAAGAAATAGCTCTTTATGGACTATTTAAACGATTCCAAACGGATGGACGAGCTTGTATAGCGCGTTACGGATAAAGTAGAAGCTGATTTTACATCAGGCAAAATCAGCGTGACCCTCGAATCAAAGCCGTTGGACGATGCAATCGAGGAAATCAATAACCGTCTAAAAAACTTGGGGCAGTAACATGCTTTTGAAGGATGCCGGACTTTCTGCTGAGCAGCATGCATCCTTTGAAGCATGGGAGGTAGCGACATGGCAGTCCTTAAAATAAAGTCCGTCCCGCAGAAATATACAGACGAGCTTGCTTACCAGCAGCTTCTGGATTACATTATGCGGTCAGATAAAACACCGGATCACTATATCGGCGGATTCGCAGTGCATCCACAATATGCGGCGGAGGAAATGCAGCTGGTCTCTCAGGCATATCATCAGGATCGCGGGGTTCGTCTCCGTCACTGGATCATCAGCTTTGAGAAGCACGAGCTTGCAGACGCTTGGCACGCAAATCAGTTTGCGCAGATGGCGTGCAGATTTTATGCAGATACCTATCAAATCGTCTATTCCGTCCATGAAGATGCCGAGCATTTGCATGTTCATTTTGTAATGAATATGATTTCCTATCAAGATGGGAAACGATATTCCGGGCAAAAGAAGGATTTTTACGACTATCTGAAAGATCTTCAAAGAATCGCAGATTTGTTTGGCACATATATCATTCGCGTCAAGGACGATTCATCCAACCAAAATATTTCGCCTTTTGCCGCAAACGGCAGGCTGCGGCCTTTGGGCAAAAGATAGGCGTGTATTCTCCCATGAAGGTGGAGATGGTCACACTGACCGTCTGTAATCAGTAAAATCGGAGCATCCTTTGGAAAATCTTCTGCGCGCTCCAGCAAGTCGATTCCCGGCTGCAGCTGTGTACCTCCCCGTCCCTGCACATGGACAGCTTCTGCAAGGCTGTCCGGACGCACGACGCCCTGATCGTAGGCTGCTGCATCGCAGAATACCAGCCGAACAGTGTGAACATTCTGCGCCGCACTGTAGCTGGAAATCGCGCCCAAGGCTGCGGCAAGGAGCGAACGCGGCATAGAGCCGGAGGTATCCAGCACAACGCCGAACGTTTTTTCTTCCTGCGGCTCCAGCAGATGCAGCCACGCCGGTCTTGGAATATCCGGTGCCGTACTCTGCCTGCGGCTCATTCTGGAATAGGAGCGGTGCAGCTGCTCTGTTGGAAAATGCTGCACGAACCATGTGCCAAGCCTGACATTCCAGGCAATCGGCGGAACAGAAAGTGCATGGATTTCTTCGATCAGTCCGGCTGGCAGGAATCCGTGGCTGCTGCTTTCGTGGTATTGAAGCCCACGCTGCAATGCGCGCCGGTAAAAGTCGTCCATTTGCTCTGCATTCTGCGCGGTGCCGTCCTGCCCATAAACAAGATCGCCGGAGCGCAGCTTTTCATAGCGGCGCAGCTCCGGCAGCAAGCGGTCATAGACGGCTTCTGCGGACAGACCATGAAACTGCGCATCATACAATGCGCCATTTGGCATACAGCCGACGTGCATTTCCAGCATCCAATCATTTATCACAAAATCACAGGCAAGATTCCAGAGCAGCGGGTGCCTCCCGTTCAGCCGCTCTGCGTGCTGCAGCGCGGCATGCAGAAATTCATGCGCCAGAACAAACCGCCATTCCTCTGTGCGCAGTCCGGCATACGGATTGATATAGATTTCTGCCATATGGCAGGACGCCGAGCCGTGAAACGGCAGCGCTGTCGGCAATCAGGCGGAACCGTGCTGCAACAGCTCCCAGCAGCGGATAGCAGGAAAGGAACCACGACCTTGCCAGCTCTGCCGGGCGGCATATGCACGGCTGCGCTGTTTGTCCATCCGCGCAGTTGCGCAGCGTCTGCCGGATCGACCATTGCAGATCCTCGGCAAAAAGCCGAGCCCAATCCTGACCGGACGGCAGCCAGTCGAAGATCATACCGGTTCTGCCATCTGTCATTGTGGCAAATCGCGGGATCTTGGCAGTCGGATGCTCCAGCAGCCAATGATAGAACGCGGTTTCCTCTTTCGCGTTTGCGGGCGGCGCTTCGGCAAACTCTGCCGGTGGTCTTCCGATCCGGAGCTCCAGCAGCATTTTTGCCGCAATGCAGTCGCAGGCATGCTCCCACGCGGCGTCTGTTTTCCGGTCCTCGCGAATATGGCCGAGTGCCAGATGCAGACAGCAGTGAGACAAAATATACACCCATTCCGGGCAGGAGGCTTCCCGCTCCGTGTTCACATACAGCCAGCCGGATGACGTGATAAACGCCCAGTCTGTCTTACGCATGGGCTTTGTATGACGGGTCTGACAGCGAACCTCCGACCAGGCACCGGCAATGCCCGGAATCTGCTCCATCTGATCCATTGCCTCTAAAAACGTATTTGACGGTTTTCTCATGTACCGTTCCTCCGCTTCGTCAGCGCTGGAATTTCCCGCACAAGCTCCACAAGAAACCAATTTGGCAGGGCCTGCTCCTCCTCACCGGAGACAACCATCTGCGCAATTTCCGGTGAAATTGCAGTGAGTTCTACCAGCAGCTGCTTTGCCCGATAGGAAAGTGTCTGGGTCTCCGGCGAAAGCTGCCCCTTCTGTACCGGAAGCTCCTTGTGCAGCCGGACGCGTAAGCTCTGTGCCAAAAAATAGAGAACATCCCTGTCCTCCAGTGCATCCGGCCATCGCTGCGCACCGGACAGGATCTTGCTGAGCATGTATTTTGTACGGATCTGCTTGCAGAACGCAAGAAACTGTGTCGCGTGGGCAGAAGAAAGCGTACCATATGCAAGGACGGACAGCTGCTGTTCTGAAACAGAAGCACCGCAGCCATACAGTGCGTCGCTCAGCATGTGCCAGCTGCGTGGAGATGAATACGGCTCCTCTGTTTTCGGCGGCTGACTCCATAGATGATCCGGCCTTGCACAAAGATAGTCATAAACATACGGATGAATCCCATTTTCCGCCGCCCATTCCAGCCAAACGCGGCTGCTTGGGCGCAGCTCGACGTGTACCATCCGGTTTATCAGCGCAGACGGCAGCTGCCGTGTGATTGCGTTGTCCTGCATACGGTTCCCTGCGCCGACGACGATCGAGCCGTCCGGCAAATGATATTCTCCAATTCTGCGCTCCAAAATCAGCGAATAGAACGCTTTCTGCACCTCAAGGGAGCAGGCGTTCAGTTCATCCAGAAACAAGCAGAACGGCTCTTTTTGAACCAGACAGTGAGGCGGGCAGAAGACGCTTGTACCGTTTACGATCTGCGGCACTCCGATCAGATCCTCCGGGGCAAGCTGGCTTCCTGTCAGGCAGACGCAGGGCAGGCCCAACTCTGCGGCAAACTGCTCTACAATCGCGGACTTCCCGATTCCGGGCGCACCCCAGATAAAAACGGGCCGGACAAGCCCAACCTGCAAAAGCAGCTCCTTGAGCTGATTCTGGTCGATTGAAACCGATAGCTCCATATATATCACATCCTTTTCTTTAATCATAATCCCTGTACTGGACAACGCTTGTCCAGCTCTGAAATTTATCGTAATTTTGCTTGTAAAATACTCATAATTCTGCTATACTGCAACCAGGGAGGGATGCAGTATGCCAAATATTCGTCCGATTTCTGATCTGCGCAACAGCGCGAATGAAATTTCTGATTTTTGCAAGCAGACCCGCGAGCCGGTCTTTATCACAAGAAACGGCACCGGCGATATGGTCGTGCAGAGCATGGCGGAGTATGAGCGGCAGCAGGCGCTGATCGATCTGTATTCCAAGCTCTCCGTCGCGGAAGCCGAAATTGCAGACGGCGCGGAAGGCGAAGACTTTCTGCGGGTCGCCGGAGAGCTGCGGGGGCTGGTGCATGGGCGTTTATAAGGTCAAGATCTATCCGGCAGCCAAGCGCGACCTGCAGCAGATCGTTGATTATCTCAACACGCTTTCCGCGCAGGCCGCGCTGCGGTATTATGACCTGCTGGTCGAACAGATCAGCAGCCTGTCCCATATGCCCTTCCGCTGCCCAAGACCGCGCGACGCGGCGTTGGCCGCCAAGGGGTATCGCTATTTGCTTGTAGAGAAATATCTGGTGTTCTATGTTGTCGTCGGCGATACCGTACAGATCCGCCGCATTTTGTACGCCAGAAGAAACTATCAAAGCGTCCTGGCAGATCCAATGTCATAGAATTACCGCAGGGGTATCAGAATGCCCCTGCGGTTTTGTCATTCCTTTGTGTCACGTGAACCAAGCAGCTCCAGCGCCAGCAGTGCGCCCTTCAGAAGCGCGGACAGCGCGTTGGCGATGGCAGCAAGGTTTATCATTTTCCGGCAAACTGACAGCTGCTGAGCAGCATCACAGCAGCCGTAATCAAAAATCCGAGCACATACCAGACCATACATTTTCCCTCCCTTCTGCGCAATAGAAATACTCCTCAATCTCCTCCGGCAGCATTCCGCCGCGAAGCAGTGTGTCCACGTCCTTCGCCGAGAATCCGAATGCCGGGGCCATCCGGCGAAGCCCCTCGGCGTAGCCAGTATTGTCCTGCACATCCGGCCAGCAGGAGCCGTAATACGGGGACTGGCAGAGCTGGAATTGATAGAGCTTTTTCATAGAAAAAGTTTCGCTTGCCCGGCTGCCATCCGGAGATAGCCGAAGAATCTCTCCTTCTTCAACCGGAATATTCTGCATACTTCCGGAAAGCAGCTTCCGGATCTTGAACACAGCCGCATCCAGAACCGCCTGCGTGGAGGCGTAGATATACAGGCCCCGTCCCGGCCAATGGTACAGGCAGAACGGGTTATTGCCGCGCACGATATAAAGCCGCCCACCGCCATCCAGAACCGTATAGGTAAAGGAACCGGCTAACCGTTCCGAGGCAGCGCGAAGCGTCTGAAAGCCGATGCTGCCCGCCTGCTCCAAAAGCTGCACAATGACAAAGCTGTCCGTTTCGATTTTGGAAACGGGCAGCTTTTCCTGTCTGCGCAAAAGTCCGTCATTCGTAAGGACGCCGTTATGCGCCAGCGCGAACGGCTGGCCTGCCTTTCCGGAGAAAGGATGATTATTATAATTCCGGTATTCCGATCCCTGCGTTGTCATGCGGGTATGCCCCATCACGGCAGCAGCCTGTTCCGGGATGCGGAACCGCATCCAATGCGCCGGGAGAGGCCGTTTGTAGACGCTCAGATGGCCGTTCATGCAATACGCGATCCCGGTTGCGTCAATCCCGCGCACCTCGCTGGCGGCGGCCAAAGCCGCAATCATCCGGTTCTTCTGCTTTGCGGACAGCGTTCCGCCGTAATCATAAAGTCCAAACAGGCAGCACATTACAGCTCCGCCTCACTTTCTACCGGCTCCGCCGCTCTTTCAGATACTGGATCAGCTCCGGTTCAGTGATACCCGCCGTGAAATCCGACCATGACATGGTGTGAAGCTCCGAATCCGTAAGATAAATCGCGACATCACAGAGGCGGTTCACCAGCTGCAAGGTCGCGATAAATGTATTGTATTTGAGTGTTCCGCGGAAAATCCGGATTTCCACGGTTTCCGTATTCGTCAGGTTCACGCAGGTATATCGGCCATAGTGATAGCTCTTGGCGTGATCCATCATTTCTTTCGGCGTGTCCTTGTAGCCGTATCTTGCCGCCCAGCGTTCCAACTGGCGGTTTGTCCGGCGGCTGAATTTCAGCAGCTCGTTCCAATGCTTTTCCACGAAGAACAGCAGGCGGGCAATCGCGGCCTCCTGTGCCTGCTCGGTTCGGCCAAAGGCGTCCCGGCTAATATGGACGTGCAGGCCGCAGGTGGTGGCCTGATGGGAGCGGTAGCCCATCGAAACTGCCGCGTTCATCATCTGCTCCCACGGGAAGCTGTGCATATGGCTGTCCAGCGTGGCCGGGTGGCTGACGATCTCGAAGCCCTCATCCAGACTGCCATCGTGCTTGCAGTACACACGTGGTTCGTCGTGATTGCCGATGGCAAGAATTTTGTCCGCGTTGCTGTCGTATTCCCCAGCTCCGTCGATTTCCAGCTCTATGCCGAAATAGCGCGGTCCCACGCCGTAGAAAACCGGCAGCGGCTTGTAATCATAGCTGTGGATACCACCCCGCCGAAGCTGCTGGTAGCAGCTCTCACAATACGGATAATCTTCATCGCCGTTGTTCAGATAGCAGGCATCATCATACAGAAGCAGCCGCCCGCAGCGCTCACAGGTCGTGTAAGAGCTGTCATAGCACCGCTGGCAGAGCGGGTGATCGTCAGACCCGGCATTGGAATCATTCCAGAGCCGGGTTCCGCAGTCGGCACAGACAATGGTTTCTTCGTCAAGGCAGTGTTCGCAGAAATAAGCTCCCGCAAACAGCGTCAGCGCATCTTCTGGGAATTTCCGTCCGCAGATGCTGCATCCATGGTAGTCTCGCATAGTCGTTTTCCTCCAGATAAAAGATAACCGCCGGACGCATCTGCATCCGGCGGCTTCACAGCAATAATATGTGATTGAAATCAGCGATTTTTACGCAGTTTTCCGGAGAAATAAGGGAACATCATGGTAAAAAACAAAGAAGGAGTTCTTATCATGAACGATTATGATAGACAAGATTTAATCAAGCAGCGGGCCGGTTTGGAACCGCCCGCCCACGAAGGAGATTACTGGAGCGATGAAGACCGTGCGCGGCTGAAATGCCTGTTCGACATGGGCTTTGGCATCAGCGAAATTGCGCTGGAGCTCCGGCGCGGAGAGCCTGCTATCTGTCAACAGATAGCGCATATGGACCTGTTTGAGCGTAAGCGCCGTCGGCACAGGGTACGCCCCGCGCTTCCAAGCGGCTGCCTGTGCAAAGAATGCACGGCAGACCCGGAAGCCTGCACCATCCGCCGGCTGCAAAAAGCAGTAAAGGAGGCCGTGTAATGTTTGAGGATTACCCGGATATCCTTTCGCCGGAGGAGGCCGCAGAAGCCCTCAGGATCGGTGAAAATGCAATTTATAAGCTGCTGAACGAAGGAAAATTAAAGGCCTATAAAAACGGAAGAACATGGCGTGTACCGAAAGAAGCAGTAAAGGAATATGTGATTGCACTTTCAAAAATAACACAATCGTGTTCGTAATCTAAGAGATATGCCCGCTCCGATTGAAGCACCCCATCAGGCGGAGCGGGCTTAAATTTCCTTTTGTGAGAAGCACTATCATCGGCTTAGCCAGAGAACCCCATATTGTGGAAATTTTATGGTAAAATCACATAAAAATGTCGCACATAGACACAGACTGTCTATGTGCTTTGCTATATTGGTCTTACAATCCAGAATCATCAAAAATCAGGAAGCGGTATGCAGGGACATCCAGTGCCTGCGCAATGGCAAACAGAGTGTCGAGCGAGACGGCCTTTTTGATGTTCGGCGCCTCCACATGGCCGACGAAGGCCGGGGAACGGTCGATGCGCTCGGCCAGCTCCTCCTGCGTCAGACCGCGCAGTTTCCGGTAGTATGCAATTTTCAGACCAAGCTGTAAGTATTCCTGTTCAAACTCCTGCCGCATGGGTTTCACCTCAACACTATGTTACCCAACAGCGACAAGGATTGACATGATTTACAAGATATAATATACTATTTATCAGATAGTAAATTGTGCTTTTAAGCGCATAGAAAGGAACTGAGATGGAAGAATTCAGCGAACTCAAATCTGCACGGCTGCTTTCGATCTATGCCAGACTCCTGAATGGGCAGCTGCTGAAAAAGGCGCTTCTGGCGCAGGAATTCGGCGTTACGGCGCGCAGCATCCAGCGCGATCTAGAATCGCTGCGCTCGTTCCTCTCCAACGAAATGCTGCCGCAGGACGTGGTCTATGACCGCGCGGCGGGCGGCTACCGGCTGACGCACGCAAGGCCGATGGGCCTGAGCAACAGCGAGATTTTGGCCGTGTGCAAGATCCTGCTTGAAAGCCGCTCCATGCGGCGGGATGAAATGCTGCCGATTTTGGACAAGCTGGTCGACTGCTGCGTACCGGAGGAGAACAAACGCGCCGTGCAGCAGATGATCGGCAATGAAAAGCTCCATTATATCGAGCCGCACCATGGGCAGCCCGTCCTGCGCGGCTTGTGGGAGCTGGGGCAGGCCGTGCAGCAGCGGCAAGTGCTGGAGCTGGACTATCAGCGGCTCAGGGGCGCCGAGATAGTGCGCCGCACGGTCGAGCCGGTCGGCATCCTGTTTTCGGAGTATTATTTCTATCTGGCCGCGTATACTCGTTGGTGGTGGTTTGGCTGCGCCGTGGACAAAGACGAGATTGAACGGGAGCTGGACTGCATGCTGGAAGCCGGAATTGGCGGCGTAGAGCTGCAAATTCTGTATCCCATCGTTGCAGACAATCAGAAAGCAGGAATCCGGAACCAGAATTATCTTTCTCCGGAATTCTTCTCATACATCCGTTTTGCTGCAGAGGCTGCAAAGAAACGCGGGATGAAATTTGACATGACGCTCGGCTCGTCGTGGCCCTACGGCGGCCCGTTCGTTCCGGTCGAGCTGAGCGCGCCGAATGTCATCCCCTACACGATCGACGTGAAGGGCCCGTGCAAGTTCAGTTACGATTTCACCACCAGAGTCTACGGGGATTGCGTTGCCTGCGTGGTCGGCAAAATGCAGAACTGTGAAATGCTTCCGGAAAGCATCGTGGATATCACGAACAAGGTAGTTGACAAATATCTGTTCAACTGGAAATGGGGCACAGAACTGGAGACCATCGACATCCCAGAGGGAGATCACAAGATTGTCATATTTGTCTCCAATGAGAAACGGCAGACCGTCCTCAAACCCCTTCCTGGAGGAGACGGCCTGATCATCGACCACAACCGGAAAGATGCCCTGCGCCTGTTCCTGGAACATGGCGGAAATCCGATTGCAGAAAAGGCCGGTGACCTGATCCAGTCGTTTTTCTGCGATTCAATCGAGGTGTTTGGCCAGAATTGGACGGACATTATCTACGACGAGTTTCGAAAGAGAAGAGGCTATGAGCTTCGACCGTATATCTACGCACTTTGGGGCGAAGTGAAGGGCATGACCGATCTGGTTCGCTATGACTTCCAGAAGACGCTCGGAGAGCTGACGGTGGAGAACTTCTTTCAGGAACTTACAAAGTGGTGCCATGAGAAGGGCGCTACCTCCCGGATTCAGGCCCACGGAACCTGGGGCGACATCCTCATGGCCTACGGTGCGGCGGATATCCCCGAGGGCGAGACGTTTTCGGCATGGGACCGGTATGAAGTCAATACCATCCACCGCAAGCTGGCCTCGTCGGCAGGCCATTTGTACCATAAGCCGATCATATCCAACGAGAGCTTTACATGGCTCCGCTTCCCGCGATTTACCGTCACGCCGGAAATCCTGAAAGCCGCGGCTGACAGCATTTTCCTGGACGGCATGAACCAGATTGTCAACCACGGCTATGCGTACAGCCCAGAGAACACCGGGAAGCTCGGCTGGCCGTTCTACGCTTCGACGCAGTTGAACCACAAGAATACCTGGTGGCCGTTCTACAAGTACATGGGGACGTATTTCAACCGCGTGTGCGACTTTATGCGGCGTGGCAAGACAAAAATCCGGTTAGCTGTCTATCTGCCCCAGGCAGATATCTGGGCCGAAAACCCCATGTCAGATATCCACATGGCTATGAAGCTGGAAGAACGCCTGACCACAGAACTAGTGGACGGCATCCACAAGGCGGACTATTGGTTCGACTATATCAACAACGATGATGCGCTCTCGCGCTGGGATACCTACGAATATGAGGCGTTGGTGCTTCTGGAGTGCGACCGGATTCCGGTGGAGACGGCCCGGAGCATTCAGGACTTTGCAAAAGCCGGCCGCAAGGTGATCTGCAAGGGCCATGCGCCATTGAGATCCTGCGGATTGCTCGGCTTTGAAAAAAACAGCGAGAAAGTTGCAGGTATTTTTAAATCACTCTGTGAGGCAGGACTTTGTACGGTGACAGAGGATTCCCTTGTAGGCGTGACGCAGGCGCTGGATGCGCAGGTGCACCGCGATGTCGTGCTGACTTTCCATTCTGACAAGATTGGCTTTGTGCATCAGGTCGACGGCGATACGGATATTTACTTCCTCTCCAACATCAGCACAGACTACTGCCGGGAGAAGCTCGTCTTCTGCGGCCAGACGCAAAACTTCTCGGTATTCGATCCCATGACCGCAGACGAGAAGAAGGTGACGACGGTAGAAGTCTGCAAAGAGGAAACGACGGTGGAGTTGACGTTTGCGCCGTTCCAGTCCCTGCTGTTCGTGTTTGCACCGGGCATGGAGCCGGTCCGGCCTGAGGCGCAGCCCAAGGAACGGGTGCTTTTGGAACTGAACGAAAGCTGGACGCTCAGAGTTCCGGAAATGAGCTTTGAAAAAGCCCACGCCCAGCCGGTCAGCTGGGAGCAGGAGCCGGAGCTGAAATACTATTCCGGCGAAGGCATCTACGAAACGGCATTTGAACTGAGCGATGCAGACTGGCAGGCGCTCCAAAGAGCGCAGGCAGCAGAGCTGGACTTCGGGCGTCTGTGTGAGGCGGCGGATATTTATGTGAACGAAGCCTTTGCAGGAGCTCTGTTCATGCGCCCCTACAAGCTGGATGTTCTGCCGCTTTTGCGATGTGGACGCAATACGTTGGAAATCCGCGTCCGGAATCTGCTGATCAACTGCGCAATCGATCCTTCCTGTCAGCAGGAAGACTATCCAGAACCGGTGATCGAAGAATGGCCGTATACGACAGGAAAATCGAACCAGGTGCGCAAAGAAAGAGTGTACAATTGGCGAGAATGTGATATGATAAAAGAGCCGGTGAAATCTGGCATATGCGGAAAGGTTCAATTGATTGCCGTAGAGAGATAAGAATTGAGGGATTTTTTCGATGAGCGTCATGATGGGAAATAGTTCGCGCACTGGCTATGGAGAGTGCCTGTATGTCAAGGTTGCGGATGATATCTGCAATTATGTGGAACAAAAGGAACTGAAAAACGGGGATAAGATCCCGAGTGAGCGTGAGCTGTCTACGATGCTCAGCGTAAGCCGCAATTCTGTCCGGGAAGCCATTCGGGAGCTTGAGTCGCGGGGCATCCTAAAAGTGCATCCCGGAAAAGGCGCGTTTCTGGTGGGCAATGTGGAGGACAGAACCATTCTGATTCAAATGAAAAAAAGGATTTCTTTGAACTTTTCGAGATCAAAACCGTGTTGGAACGGCATGTCATCGAAAAGCTGACGCCGGAGATTGAGGAAGAGCTTCTTCTGGAGCTGGAGCAGTTGGCCCGTCAGATGGTCGCCTTGTGTGAGGCGGGGATCTTCCCACAGGAACTGGACGACGTGTTCCACAAGCGGCTGCTTCTTGCCTATCAGAACCAACAGATCGCCGCGATTATCCAGAATATGATCCATACCTTTGCCGAGTACAACAAGTCCTATTTCGATACCGGATTTGGTATTCTCAATGATCGCGGGCAGAGTATTTTTGATACGATCCCGCTGCACCTCAGGCTGGTCGAGGCTATGGCAGAACGTAATGTGAAAAAGGCGTTGGATGCGTATGATGAGATCACAGCGATCGATACAAGTATCTATAGCCTTGTCCGGGGTTGAGCAGTTCTGACCAATTACTAAAGCCCACTCAACGAAGGTGCATGAACGGACAAGGAACGGTTTGGTCGGCCCGCTGTAGGCATCAAAGAAGCAGAACTTCAGCCGCGTCCGCCCATTCACAACACTGATATCCGGTTTTGCGCCGAACTCCATCCGTTTTCGTGCTTTTCCACGTATAATGGGTAATGGGCCGTACAAAGGCTGACTCACGCTGACGATCCGGTCAGATGTACTGTGGGTACAGTGGTCATACATGTACTTCTGCTGTGCATAAATGGTGCGGATCGTCTCCGGCAGTATTTCCACTTTGTATCAAAAAAGGCAAAGGTGCTCTATGACTTTGCAAAAGTTGTTTCCTATACCAAAGCAGCTGGCTTGAGGATATCAACGGCCACAAGCCGGTTGGTGGTTTACGAGCCGCCATCTACAATGCCATACCCACGGAAGGTGTTGGGGCCTTGGTGGTGTGCTTGAAAAAGTTCGAAGCAGAGCAATAAATAGAAGACCGATATTCTCCAGCAAAGAGAGGATGTACCGCATATGGTACTCCCTCTCTTTTGCATCTATGCTATTTGTAACTGTTCCCTCCAATTCACTCTGTATCGCCGTCCTCGCGTGGATCCGTGTGAGCAAGATCTCGCAGGAAGCGTTTTCTGCGTAGAGCAGGGAAATGCAGATGGAAAAGAAAAAATGCAACTGCAATGTGATCTCGCTGGGGGAGTTCCAGCGCTGGCCGCACGAGTCCTGAATATGCAAATACGCTGCCGGTTTGAAACCAGCAGCGTATTCTTTGTCTATTGCGGAGCAGGAAATATTCATCAAGGAGATACGATTTCGAATCATTCTTCGTTGAGAGACTCGTACAAATCATCTCCGACGGGCGGCACTTAGATTCAGCATTTTTATTCCGCTACTTTTCGTACGATCAATATGGTAAAACCGCTCTGCAAGAAGGATGGATCGATCATTTTCGCATGTTCCAAGCACCTGATCCCCCAACATGGTGACCTGCGCGCCTTTTACGGTCGTACAGCCAATCGCCGGCTCCTGACGGGAGGTCAGCTGGAAGGACAACAGTAGGGTTCCATCCGATTCCATCGGGATTGTCAGGAAGCTGGCTTCCTCTGTACGATATACCTGACCATTTATGCAACACGCGGCATCTTCCGCGCTGTCCGGCACATAAAACCGCAGCGTCTTTCGCGAAGCGACACCGCGAATGGAGATGCGGACATCATTTGCATCCGGATAATGGGTTTTTACCGAAATCTCCAAGCCATTTTCCGAGAATTTTCCAGGCAGATAGTTCACAAACCAAATCTGCTCCGCTTCAAATAGAATACAGTTTGCAGCAGCGCTGCAAAGCCCTTCCGCGCCACGCATGGAGCAGCACCACCACGCCTCATACACATCCGCTTTGGGCTGCAGCAGCTCTCCGCTCTGCGCTATTCCACTGCATTGATCGCATCCGAAGCCGCCATTCGGGCGTTGCGCTGCCAGAAGCGCATTGTAGTAAATTCGATTTGCAATAACTGCGTACTTGCGGCACTTTGTCATGCGAAACAGCGCCATTGCCGCCATGTAAGAATCCACAACTGCGCACGGCTCCGTCCAATAGGGCCGTCCGAACCAGTTATAATTTGCATAGTTTGCGGTCATTCCGTGCCTGATATAGTGATCAAAGAGTTCCTCGGCAAAAGTTTGCAGTTTCGCGTTAGGCTCCGTCTCGCAGAAGCGTAGAACCCCGCGCAAGGCGGAAAGCGTTGCATGGGTCTGCAAGGAACAGTTTTCTACATCGATATTTTTGAATGATTCGATCATCTCGCAAATGAGCGCACGAATTTGCTCTCCGCCAAACAAACTATAGTACTGTGTCAACGCATCCAGCGAAATAAATGCGCAGCCAATGTCCGTCGAAAGCATCCAGCCGTCGAGGGTATTTCCGGCAATATGACCTGCGGCGTCTCCTTTCAATACCCGTTTTTCCGGATCGGAAGGATAAGACAAAAAGTGCCCCAGCAGCGGAAGATAAAGATTCTCCACAATGCGTGCCGCCCTTTTTGCATCGCGCTCGTCTTGCCGTTCACAATAGAGTTCCATGAAGCTGCGCAGAAGCCAGTTATGCCCGGCAAGTTGTTGTTCATTTATGACACCATACGGATAGATTTCACCCAAGTATCCTTTTTCATTCCACCGCGCCTCCAGTGCTTCCAGAACATCATCCAAGAAAGCCGCTTTTCTGCCAGAAAGCTGCTCATGCAGGCAAAGCGCCAGCATCGTCCGGCCTTCCCAATCGCCTGGCCATCCCTGTTGATCCGCCTGAAAAATCTCCGGTGCGCGGTACATAGGGTCTTCCAATCGTGAAAAATTCCGACCGAGGCGAAACGCCAGTTCTCCCGTCAAAGTAATATGCTTCAAATCAAGCATTTGCATGTATGTCGTTCTCCGTTCCATATATCTTTGCCAGCCAGTAAAGAACATGCGATGCAAAACCATGGCAGCAACTGGCACTCGGCAAATTATGTTCCCATAGCGTTCCGGTTTTCTCTGCCATCGGCTGAAAATACATCTGTAAGTCTTTCAACAATGTATCGACCCGTCCGTCCAGGAACAGCAGTTCCAACCGGAGATAATCTCCGATAAATGCGTTGGCCGGAGTGACCTGCGGATAGCACTCCGCTGCTCGTCCGGGGCCAAACGCTTTTACAAGCGTTTCCCACAGCTCCGGATCCGTCTGACGATCCGCAATCCCCGTAAAAAACGCATAGTATTGACATACCTCAGACTGATGCCCCGGATTCTGATACTGCCCATTTTCAATCACTTCATGATCCGTGAAGAAATGGCCGTTATAAGAACGCTTGCGGATAACTTCCCTGAGACTGCTGCTTTTTTTCAGCAGACCGGGTTCCTGATACAGTCTGGCCACCGCCTGCAGCATTCGTGCATAGAGCATATTGCTCGGGAAATTCACATCCTGTACCCAGTCGTTTGCAGCAGACCACTCCACAAATACCCAGCTCGGCAGCCGCTCCAAGAGACCGTCTGCATTCTCAAACGTTTCGAGATAACGAAGCAGATCGAATACCCGCTTTTTCGCCCGGATAATCAGCTCCGTGTCACCGCTACGCACCAAATATTCTTCCAGTTCCAGCACAAACCACATGGCCCAGTTTGGAATAAAGACACCGTCATAATGGTCAGCCGGATAACACATGGGCAGCATTCCCTCCGGCAGATGTTCGAACTGATCCGCAAGCAGAAAATTCTCCAAAAATACTTTCTCAACCGTACACGTTCCGGTGAGGACATATTCGACTCTTGCAGTAAAAAAGCTGTCACACAGCCAGCCGGCACGTTCCCGGGAAGGGCAGTCCATAAACACATCCAATGCGTTCTGTCTGAACGTCCGGACTGCAGAATCGCGAATCAGGCAAAGGGCCTGATTGTCGGGAATCCTGATCTGCACAGCAGGTTCCGGGTGCTGATATTCGATGATACTGACATCTGAAATTGTGCATGCGCCTTTGACCACGGCCTTGAGGTACATCATGGTGTACGGTGCGAAGCTCATAATCGAATGTTCGCCGACACCCAAATAGTACTTAAAGCAGTTGCAGTTTGTCAGACGCAGGAAATCAACGTCGCCGTCTGTCAGAATTTCATCAAACAGCAGATAGACAACACACGCCTGCTCGCACTGAACATGCAGCCGTATAAAGCCGGTCGCGTTATAGGCAAATCGATAGAGCGCATATCCGTTTTGCAGGGAAACACATGCGGGGGTTGCGGGCCTTTCCATTCCTTCCTCCCATACAAACGTCTGCGTTTCGTCAGAAAGATGCTCCTCCAGTTCCTCCATCCGGTAGCCTTTGAGCTTTGGCCCGATATTGGTATACGCGCGATCCCGGATTGGCACTGCGCACGGAATGTCAAACCGCACACGCCCCATCCGAATCACTTCCTCGGCCGGAAGCCGTTCAAAGTCCGGCATCTTCAATTCACGCACGAGATAGCGCTTATCCGGCTGAATTGCAGCTTCCAAGCGTTTTGCATCCATGCTTCCCAGATAAAATCCACGCTTTTCTGCAGCAAGCCGATACGCTTCTCCAAAGGCACGCTGGAAGCTGTAGCGTTGAATACGCTGAATACGCTCATGCAGATCAAACACAGCAAAGGAGGCATCGCCTGTGGCAGCAGTTACTTTGTCATTTTGAATCACCTCCGCAGTAAGAAACCCAGGCTGATCCAGCGTGTCATAGCTGTTGACGTTGAACGCTACTACCTCGACCACGAGCGTATTGCGTTTTAGCTTCAGATATGGCGTAAGCGAGATCTCATCGACACGATAAAATCCATGCGCAGCACGTGCCGGGCCAGCCGCCACAAATTCTCCGTTCATCCAGACGCGATAGATGCTGGATGCCGTGAGCCGCAAAACAGCCTCCGCGCCGCTAATCGCGGCTCGGAATGCCAATTCGCAATTCATTTCTCTTTCGCGTTCTTTGGCCCATATTGGAACTGCTCGTTGAAAGTCAAATGTCTTCATTGTCAATCCTCTCTGAATACTAACTCATGCAGATAGAAACCACAGTCAACTTGCAATTTTTATATTGCTCAACCAATACGTTGTATCATAGCTAGAAGACTGATTCTGGTTTAAAACAAAATAGATGGTATCACCCGTATTTACAGAAGTCGCTACGCTGAATTTAATGCCCTGCGCATCGTCAAAGTCCAACATTCCCCATCCACTTTCCGGCCATATTTGCGTTCCATTTTTAAGGATTTTCAACCGAATCCCATCGCCTCCCGTGATATCAAGCTTTTTTACCTCATTTGAAATAACAATATTTCCTGCTTCTTCGCAACGCCAACTCCGTACCGCATTCAAATTCGCATCTGGATGCATATGAAGTGCTCCAATAGAGCAATATGAACCATTTACCTTCCATTGTTTTTCAGCAGAATTCCACTCCATCGCAGAGTAAGCACCATTAGATTCAGAGAGATATCCCCATTCTCCAGAAGTCGAAGAATACTCATTCCTAGAATCAAGCATTCGTGTCAATGGCGAGTATTCAATCTGCGGATCCCAATACGTTGAATCATATGCCGAAGACCCATTCGAATCCAACACAAAAAAGATTTTCTCGTTTGCATTAACTGCAATTCCGCAATCAACATTTACTCCAACTGCATCATTGTAGCTAATTGTCATCCATTCAGAATCTAGTGGCCAAATTTGCTCACGATCTCTCAATATCTTCGCACGTACACCATTTCCGTCAGCTGTATCCTTTTTGCTTATTCTTCCAGTAATATGAATTATCCCATCTGCAGGTACCTTCCAAATTCTCGCCGTCTGGAAGTTTTCATCGGGGTGCATCCAATTATTCCCTACATAGTTATATAAGCCGCTCTTTCCCCACGCATTCATTTGTGTGTTATATGACAGCGGACTCCAGAAATAGGATTGCCCAATGTTAAGATCTCCTTGCCGCATATAACTCCAGTGTTCGTTGCCTTGTGTCGAGGCAAAATCGGTCGACGCACGGTAGGTGTGCGCCACAGCTGAATAACTTGGAAACTCATCTGTGGTATTTTGATAATTAAACACCTTAAATTCATTTAGCTGTACAGCAAATGGGGCCACTTCACTTCCTATTTCAGAGCATTCAGAAACGGATAACCGTACAAACCTATACTGTTGATTTCCGACATGGAAGACCTGTGTTTCTTCATATTGTGGGCGGGCATAGTTTTCATATTGTGCAATCGTACTCCATGAGTTCGCATCGAGAGAGCCTTCAAATGAAAAGGAAACAGGGAATCCCTTACCATTCATGGATGGTGTCAGCCATATCGTATTAAAGGCTTTTTCTGCACCAAGGTCAATATAAATCCATGTATTCGTATAGGAGGAAGTCCCTTTTGGCCCTTGATATCCAGAGATAATATTATTATCCGTTACTGTTGCAGCTGGAAGTGCTTCAATTTCATGCGATGCAACGGCAGATTTTTGATATGCGAGATTCTCTCCTTTGTCAAAAGACAACACCCGTCTCCTAACTTCATAGTTTTCTGTTACATAATAGACCCATACACTTTTGCCACCAACCATATCATTAGAGTCAAAGGAGATCAGATTTGCATATAAAATGGGAACACCGCTTTCTTCTTGTAAAAAAATCTCAGGCTGTGTCCAATGAATTAAATCCTCGCTATAGCTAATATTTAAATGATGAATTCTATCCGCCGAAATCATTACGTATCTATTAAGATATGTATTCCACATGACCGTTCTTTGACTATTATCTGTGTAATACGGCCCCTCAGTTTTAGACATAATCCAAGTCTCGTGGCCTCCAACGCCGGACTCCGAAAACTGTCCATTATAATATTTATAAAATGGTCCCGGCCTCCCCTCTTCGTCCAGTTCCGCTCTAGCAATAGCCAGATTACCATGGCAATAGTCGTTCGTCGTTGCAGGGTCTTCATAGGAAAATACTGTATACAAAATATAAAGATACTGCCCATCTGGACTTGCAATTAATTTGTGATCTCCTGTTCCTCCATTTCTTGGCCATGATACTTGAAGATTTCCGGGCACTGCATAATCCGAATCAATTGATAACGCAACACCTTCGTATGTCCAATTTGCACCATTATCCGTTGATGTCCATAATGCAATCGTGCGCAGGTCACTGCCATGCCCTGTTTGTCCTGTTGTTACCTGCACAGCATCTTCCGTATGCATATAGCTATACCATTTACCATTATTATCCGACCACAACGTAAACGGCCACCATCCGTATGCATCGTAAATCCTGCCCCGATCATAATGAGAATTTGCAGTCAAACCATTCATTGCAACTGTCGGGTATATATTCTCTATGTCTGACCCAGACCACACGAACTGATCGCAAGTATCTACATTATTCACTGGAGGTAGAACATAGATTTTATTGTCTTGGTGCAAAACGGCAAATGTGCCATCTTGAAAAAAATTAAACGGCTCGGATGTTCTTTCAGCTCCCAATCGAAAATGTATCTCATTGTTAACCGTCGTTCTTTCCTCTACTGCAACAGAAAGAGTTCCAAGCAGAGCACATAAGCAAATCAATGCAATGATTTTAAAATACAGCGAGAAATGTCTGTTCATACAGAACTCCTTTCATAGATCGTAGATTTTCAGTGTAAATGAGCGGATTCCCGTTCCGTTTGAACTCATAAAAACTCTGAATGCATTGTGTTCAGGGCAAATTGTCAGATAAGGATTCGATAAGTCAGCGCGTTCTGCAGATATCCGTTCCGGTGGTGTCCAGTGAAGAAGGTCATCGCTGAAGCTGATCTGACATGTACAAACACCATTTTGCCAAGCTTCACGATTATAGGTCGACATGATGTATCGTTTTCCCGTCTCATCCCGGCAGACAGATGCAATCGCTCCACCGCCAACAATGGCGGTATCACGTCCGCAGTTGCCCGGCTCCGTAAACCCGCTTCCTGTATATTTTCGCCATGCTGATAAACTTTCCAGTTCATCGAATGCACAACGCGCCAGATAAATCTGATCCGCTACCACATTGGAGGACTCCGCTCGGATTGTGTGCTTTGTATAAAACAGATACAACTGCCTGCTCTGCCTTTCGGCGTAAATAGAAAAATCTCCGCACCCCAGGCACAGCTCGCCCCCCATCTGCCCAGGTGTATTCATACCGGCTCTGAATTGCTCCGTCCAGCACGGCTCCTGCGCAGTCAGAATCCATCCCGAAAATATCCATGTCTTTCCATTATCATCAGAGTACATCATCCCAATGTGCCGGAAATCCGGTTCACCCTCAGCAAATCCAGTGGCAGTATAGGATGATGTGCCAGCTCCCCAGCCCGTCTCATTATGAATAAAGCAATAGAAGCGGTTTGTATCCGGATGGATCCACAGCCCGCATGGCCAGATCTGCCCACGGGACAACGGGCCGTCCGGATATGTACTGGCATTGAATGCAGCGCCTGCTTCCCCCAAAGAAAACAAAAATTCTGCCGGATACTTCTTTTGCAATCTGCATAGGCTCTCGCCGCTCCAAACGCTGATTCCGCCTAGGTTTGTGTGTCCAAGGATTGCCCAAATACGCCCCGACGCATCCCGATCATATGCAATCAAGCTATCCTGATAAACGCCGTTTTTGTTTGTCAAGTTTGTTTCCTGCACAGATGAAATTATATAATCTCTCATTTTCTCCTCCGCAGACCTCTCAGCCTATGATTCCCCCAGGGGAAACCTGCATCTGTATGGTGTGATCCTCTACTTTACGTCTAACTTCCTGCTGCCGGTATTCACGCGGAGAAAAGCCGATGACCTTCTTGAACACGCGTGAAAAATAATTTGAATCTGAAAAACCGACTTCGTGTGCGACTTCTTCAATTCTGCCATGACTCCGCAGCAGCAAAGAGCTTGCGACCTCTATGCGATATCTGTTTAAATACTGAATTGGGGAAATGTGTAGCGCTTCATTAAATCTTTTGGACAAGTACGGAACAGAGACATTGCACGCCTTTGACAAATACGTCAGATCCAGATTATTTTTGTATTCTGTCTGAATCAAGGCCATGCATCGCTGTACAACGTCAGACATATTCTGCGTACGGCAGCTTTCAATCAACGTGTTATAAAGCTGCATCATGAACTGATAAGCAAAACCGGAAGCTGAATAAAAGCTTCCCATTTCATTATTCAGTGCAGTCTGATAAATCTGATGCCAGCAGCGCATTACACTGGATTCTTCCGAAATCTCAAATACGCGGCCAAAGCGTTCTGTCAGATCTCCCCATATTTTCAGACATGCAAGATTAAATGAAATAAAGCGAAGCTCCCAATGGTCTGCATTAGGTGATCGATAATACTGGTACTGTCCGGGCTTTTCGATCAGAAATGCCTGTCCTGGTCTGAGCTGATAAGTGCTTCGGTCACACACCAGAGTTCCTTCCCCGGAAACGGTATATTGGAATACACACTGCTTATCAGCAGAGTTTCTACAGTCCCTGTAATAGACCTCCGGCGACGCCCAATATTCCCACCCGATCGAGTAGAGTGCATAATAGTCCTCATACAGCCGCTGATCCCGGAACTGATATTCAATCGACTTGTACTGTGTATCCATATTTATTTCCCACCTCCGGTTTTCTACAGTCTTATCCTTTTACACTGCCCATGACAATGCCCTTTGTGAAATACTTGCGCATAAATGGGTAGATAATCAAAATCGGCAGCATAGCGAGGAATATCTGTGCTGCTTTTGTTGTCTGACTGGAAACTTTCATCAGTTGCGCAAGCGTCTCTACGTCCGTGGTGCTCTTCATGACATCCAGCCCGGAATTGACAACCATATTATGAAGAAATGTGCCAAGTGGCTGTCCATCGCTAGTATTAAAATAAAGCATACCATCAAACCATGCATTCCAATGGCTGACAATGCAGAACAGGGTGATTGTTGCAATAGATGCCTTCGACAGAGGAACGATCACACGCCAGCAAATCTGCCACTGGTTTGCGCCATCGATCAAAGCAGCCTCTTCAAGCTCTTTCGGCAGACTGCGAAAGAAATTCATCATCATGATCACATACGTTACCGGAACTGCGCCCGGAATAATCAGGGACCAGAAAGAATTGATCAGTCCGGTTTTCTTAACAACCATGTAGGTTGGGATCAGGCCACCGTTGAACAGCGTCGCAAACAGAAAAATCCAAACGTAAACCTTTCTTGCCCGGAACCTTGCATCAGATTTGGACAGCGGATACGCGCAAAGAATACACAAAACCAAATTTAACACAGGCCCTACGATGACACGCGCAATACTGACCATCAGGGAATCCAGAAATCCGCGGTCTTTGAGAACATATTCGTATGCGGCCGTTGTAAAATCGACCGGCCAGAAGACAACTTTCCCTGCCTCTACAGCAGCACGCTCAGAAAACGAAATCGCCAGCACATTGATGATCGGCATCAGGCAAAGGAGTGACAAACCTGTCAGGATAACAACATTGATCACGGAAAAAAGATCAACCTGCTTTTTTTGCTTCATTTTCATTTGTCTGCTCCTTAAAATACTTTGTAATCTCCATATTTCTCAGCCAGTTTATAGCCAATGGATATTAGGATCAATGAAATCACGGATTTTAACAGTCCGACTGCCGCAGACATACTGTACTGCGCATCTTCAATTCCCAACCGATAAATAAACGTGTCGATGATATCACCGGACTGATAAACCTGCGGACTATAGAGATTAAATACCTGATCGAAACCTGCGTTCAATACATTGCCCAGTGATAGAACGCTCATAACAAAAATCATGGGCAAAATACCTGGCAATGTGACATGGAGAATTTTTTTGATCTTTCCTGCGCCATCCATCTCAGCCGCTTCATACAAAGCCGGATCAATGCTGCTCATGGCCGCAAGATATACAATCGAACTGTATCCAAAATTCTTCCAGGTGTCGGTAATGATCAATGTCCATGGGAACGTGTCATTGCTTCCGAGAAAATAGACTGGATCTCCGCCAAAAAATCGGATGACTTCATTTATGATGCCATTTGACGGAGAAAGAATGCTCGTAAAAATTCCGCCGAGGATGACCCATGACAGAAAATACGGCAAACAGGTCACAGTCTGTACATACCCTGAAAACAGTCTGTTCTTTATTTCATTTAAAAGTAGGGCAAAAATAACCGGAACGAGAATTCCCAGCAGCAGTTTAAATACTGCGATATAGATCGTGTTGTAAAAAACATTTTCAATATCCGGATAGGCAAACAACCGCTTGAAATTTCCAAGCCCAACCCACGCAGATGCCCAAAGGCCTTTCGTTGGCTTGTAATTTTCAAAGGCCATAATCAGTCCACCCATCGGCCCGTAGTTGTAAATCAACACAACAATCAATCCGGGCAGCAGCATAAGATGCAGCGGCATCTCCTCTTTTCTGCGCAAACGTTTGCATGATGGATCCTTTTTTGATTTTTGCAATTTCATATTCATATTCTCACCCGTCTTTTACGCCCTGAACGCTACAGGGGTGCTGCATGATGTAGCACCCCTGTATGGTTTTTAATTCCGCTTATCCATCAATTTGAAGTCTTTGCCTGATACCATGCGTTTACTTCCGCAGCAATAGCATCGCCGCCGTTCAGCTTCCAGCTCTCAACAAATGCATCAAATGCATCGACAGACTTCACGCCGCAAATGATATCTGTTACGATCTGTTCTGTCAAGGTTTTCAGGACAGAACTGTACTCGATCATGCTAGCTGTCGGCGCGCCAGTGAACGCATCAATCATATAGGCATTGTTTTCAATTGCCTTGGAAACCTGGACTTCCGTTCCCTCCGGCCCGAATACGCCCCACATGGTATAGCCATCAATATCCTGATTCAGACGATACTTCTCAGCCGCTTCGACGGTACTTTCATAACCCTGTGTTGTCGTAACCGGTGTTACGCCAGTCTCGAGGAATTCAAGATATTCTTTGTGAATATCGTTGTTTCCGCTGATTGCGGATGTGATCGTCGGATATGCGAAGTTGCGAACTGCATTGTCATTGTAGGTCTGAGGATCTTCTGCAACATACTTTGTGAAGATATTCAGCATCTCAATCATGGCTTCCGGATGCTCGCAAGCAGCAGAGACGCACAGCGCACCGCTAAAGGCCAAGCTAAACTGAGCAAGAACCGGATCATCATCAGCAGAAGGAACAGAGAAGAATTCCCATTTCTGCCCATCTGCCACAGCATTCAAAAGATCGAACGGCGCACAGTAGTGGGAAACAACAATGCCGCACCGACCGGCCATAACATCCTCCATAAGCTGTGCATTTTCCTTTGTGCCAAACTCAGGGTCGATTAGACCTTCTTCATATTTATCGTGCAGGGCAGCAAGTGCCTCTTTCATTTCCGGTTGGATGGTTGAGTTGACAAGCTCACCGTCCTGCTCAATCCACACGTTATAATACGCATGATAGCCATTCAACAAGCCAATCGTCGGCGTCAGCAAATCAAGGACATTCTTTGTCATGCCGATACCAATGGAACAATTACCGCCAACATTTTTTTCCTTGAATGTCTTTGCAATGTTCCACAGTTCGTCCATGGTTTTCGGTGCATCAAGGCCGCATTCTTCAAGCCAGTCAGAACGAATAGAGACAATCGGAATAAAGTCCTGATAACCCTGCGGCAAAGCAAGACCAACCAGTTTTCCATCAACGTAGCCATTTTGCATCATAATGCCGCCGTCTTGCATATACATAGCCTTGGTTTCCGGAGACGCATAGGTTTCGAAAACCTCTGTCAGATCCGCAAGATATCCCGCTTCACTCAGTTCTTGAAACTGCGATGCAGTAACCTGCATAATGTCAGGCAAATCCTCGGTTGCAATCGCCATATTGAGCTTGGTATCAAGATCTGATGCAGAGCCGGAGATTTTATAAGACACATTGATGCCATACTCCTTGAACAGGTCAATCCACGGATTGCTGTCCATCGTCATGTTTTCCGGCACATTGCGGATATTATCCTCCAACATCATAGTGGTAATATCAATGCTTGGTTCGTATTTTCCAAAAGGGTCTGCCACGGTCACTGCGTTTTCTTGGGACTCGTCCGGCAGATCGGTGCTATCAGCATTTTCCTTTGTTGTAGATTGACTGTTCTCACTGTTTGGCGCAGCAGTCGCTGGTTCTTTTGCTGCACACGCACAAATTGCTAAAATCATGAGCATTGCAAGCAGCAAACATAAAGCCTTTTTCATTTCCAGTTCCTCCATCCATTATTTAAAAATTTCAAAAATGCACAAATTTTTCTCCCATATTTCATTAAATATTGAGCATTTTCATTATTATGTTAAACCACGCCGTACCCTTTTTCAAGAAGATATTATTATATTTTATAGCATAATATTATTTCGAGTTTCATCATTTTTTCGGAAAATTCATTTATTTTCATTTGTATTATCAGATTTCATTATACAATCCAGAATAATTATATCCTGATATATAATAAAAAAGTGCAATTATTCGCGTTTGCTGTTCTTGAGTATTTACAGCTATTTTATACTCTCTTGATATTGCACCCTCCTCCTATTACAATGTATTTACGGTTCAATGCACGGCAGCCAGCCGGGTCTTGAACCGTATTGTTGTATAAAGAAAACCACCGGCAATGTCTAAATCTCATTATGATCGCCCCCAACGTAGCCGCCCCCGGGAGAGAATCTCGGAGGCGGTTTCGTAAACACATACATCAGAAAAAGGGCACAGCAAAAGCACGGAGTTTCCTCCGCGGAAAATGAATATAAACAACCTCAAATCATCCGGTACTGAAAACTGCGGCAAATTCCAGCGCATCAGGCAGCCTAAGCCCTGAAAGTATGCCCTGCCTGTCTTTTACGCGGATTAGATATTTCCAACCTTTCTGCTCTATGTGCGCCATGTTGTTGTACGCCTCATGGCCGCGGTCTGCTATGAGAACGACCGGTTCTGCGAGTTTCGACCGGTCCACCAATTCTACAAGCGCCCGAGATTCGTACTCCTCCCAGCCGTCTTGTATGCCGGTGTCCAGACAATGAGATTACCCTTTCGAGATGGTTTTAATTATACGTGATTGTTTAGTGGTTGTTGGATATAGGTTTAATAGTGAAGATAATCATATTAATTCTGTTATTGCTGACTGGCTGGAGAATTCCAATGGGAAATTGCTCTACTTATACTAAAATCTAGTAAAACACTTTAGCCGTCTTACCAGATATGCTATAGTGTAT
>ERZ791695.238-NODE-238-length-45259-cov-3.48982_pt1 | contig 45259 bp, 38 predicted proteins | sample MGYA00509956_ERZ791695 | MGnify/ENA primary metagenome ERZ791695 (study PRJEB30046, sample SAMN00715234) | human gut metagenome | study: EMG produced TPA metagenomics assembly of the A metagenome-wide association study of gut microbiota in type 2...
ACTATTATTGCAGATGGGCACAGGTGATGAAAGGTACTCGCTATGGAGCGTTTACGGAAGAGAAGGTGCACAGGGAGAGCAGTATGATTTACATAACGGGAGATACCCACGGGGATTTCACAAGATTTTCCGCGAAAAGATTACGGAGAACCGGCATGGAACTGACAAAAGAAGATTACATCATTATCTGCGGAGATTTTGGACTGTGCTGGGCGAAGGATAAAACTTTTGAGTATCATTGTAAAAATTTTGCGGAGAAACCTTACACCATTCTGTGGGTACAGGGAAACCATGAAAACTATGATATGATCGGGGAATATCCGCTGGAAGAATGGCATGGCGGGAAAGCGCGGCACATTATCCGGGACAAGGTGATATTGCTGGAACGGGGACAGGTCTTCAAGATTGACGGCAAGACCTTTTTCACCTTCGGAGGGGCATCTTCCCATGACATTCAGGGAGGAATTCTGGATCGTCAGACGGTGGATTTCGCAGAACAGAAGCGCAGGGCAGACCGGAATTATCTTCCCTACCGGATCCTTCAGGAAAGCTGGTGGCCCCAGGAGCTGCCGACAGAGGGAGAACTGCAGGAGGGCCTGCGCAATCTGGAACGATATCACTACGAGGTAGATTATGTGATCACACACTGTTGTGCCAGCACGCTGCAGGACCGGATCAATGCCGGGACGGGACGCTCCTGTGCCCCGGATCTGCTGACGGACTATCTGGGGACTTTGGAACAGAAGCTGCATTACAGGCATTGGTATTTCGGCCATTATCACCGGGACTGTCAGCCAGATGACAAGCACACGCTGGTATACTATGCGATACTGCCGCTGGAGCAGAAGGAAAGTGCAGTTGCAGGATGCGGAAATTATAGTGTCGAAGAAGCGAAGCTATGAAGCGGCTGCGGGATGAGCAGAATTATAATATTTTCAAACATGAGATAGATACGACATTGCGTTGACAAATGATAAGGAAACTAGTACTATAGTGCCAAACAACACGTTGGATATTGAGGGAAGTAATGGAGAAGGAACAGGGAAAGCTTATTATAATTGTATCAGTCGTATTTGCTATGGTGCTTCTGTGCATGATCTGCACCTCAGACAGTGTGCCGGAGGTAAAGTCATTACAGGAGTGTACGCCGGACGCAGTCAGCGTCTTGGATGACGGCAGGGAGCTGTACGATTTTAAATTGGATCAAAACGATGATGAGACGAACTCGATCGTGTTTTATTCGACACATCAGGAGATTGTGGTGTATGCAGATGGGAAGCTGATCTATCAGCTGGATGCTGTACCCGGCATATGGGGAAATACTCCGGGCTGGACCTGGAATATTGTCAGGTTTTCAAGTAATGTGAGCAGCTTGCAGGTACAGTTCACCCCTTGTTATCCGGAAACGGCAGGCCAGCAGAAGACGTTTTATATCGGTGGCGGCTATAATAGCTATCGTTGGGTGATGCGCCGGGCAATGCCTGCCTTTCTCATCAGCATGATGGTGATACTGGTAGGATTGTATATTAGTATTTATTGGATCGTTATCCGCTGCGGAAGCCGGATCGACGGAACCTTATTGTATCTGGGTATTTTTTCGATCCTGCTGGGAACATGGTCGGCCAATGAGACGGATGTGGCAACGCTGCTCCTGACCAACAGGCAGGGATGCTCTTATCTGGCATTTGCTACGCTCATGCTGTTGCCGATGTCCTTTATCCTGTTTGTGAAGAGCTTTCTGGAGATCAGGGATGACCGGTTTTGTAGAATTATCTGTAATGCTAATCTGGCATTGATCGTCCTGACGCATATACTGAATGCAACAGAGATATATGAGTTCCGGAGAAGCCTGTGGATGACGCATGCGTTGATCATTCTGATGATTCTATACCTGCTGGTGGTCATCTGTAGCAAAATTGCCAGAAGGCAGCTGGATCAGAGGCTGAAGGCATGTGTAGGGGCACTGCTGCTTGTATTTTTTGCTACCATTGTAGATGTGAGTGGTTATTATAAAACCAGCAATGATGTAGGTGTCTTTGGCAGAATCTCTTTCTTGATCTTTATCGTGGTGTTGGGAATAGAATCCGCCAGACAGACGGTTGCCCGGCTGAAAAAAGGTCGCAGGGTGGAGGAGCTGGAACAGTTTGCCCTGAATGATTCCATGACCGGCATGTACAATCGAAATGCTTATGATTATTTTGTGAAAAATGAGAAGGATTTTGAAGGGTATGTCATAGTGACCTTTGACCTGAATAATCTTAAGCAGTGTAACGATCAATATGGCCATAGGGCAGGGGATGAGTATATTATCAACGCGGCACATATCATAGAGGACAATTTTGAACGCTATGGGAAATGTTATCGCATTGGTGGAGATGAATTCTGCTGTATCATTCCGAAGGGAAGATATTTTAAGATAGAACGTGTGATGCATAAGATCGATCAGGATGTAGAGATCTTGAATCATAAGAACATCATTCCCGTTCCTGTGGGAATTGCCTATGGGTATGCTGTATTCACGGAGGATGATACGGATCCGGAGAAGGTGCGTGAGCGTGCAGATGAGGATATGTACCGGAATAAGAAGGCGATGAAGCAGTCCTGACCAGAGAATCCACTCAATTGTTAACCATATTATAAAAAGGTTGACAATTGAAAAACACCATGCTATTCTAACAGAGGTTTTTACAAAAGACATCTGACAGAAAGGCATGGTTTTTTATTATGACAACACAGACAACAACTCGTAGCAAGACTTATGACATGGTGTACATTGCGGTATTTGCGGTTCTGATCGCGATCTGCTCCTGGATCTCCATCCCGATGACGGTTCCTTTTACGTTACAGACCTTCGCAGTATTCCTGGCAGTCGGCGTACTGGGCGGTAAGAGAGGAAGCCTTGCGGTATTGATCTATATTTTACTGGGTGCGGTAGGTATTCCTGTATTCGCCGGGTTCTCTGGTGGTATCGGTGTTCTGCTGGGCAACACCGGCGGTTACATTATCGGATTTTTATTCTCCGCACTGCTGATGTGGCTGATCGAGAAGCTGTTCGGACGTAAGACATGGGTGCTGGGTATCTCCATGGTACTGGGCTTGATCGTGTGCTATGCTATCGGAACGGTGTGGTTCATGGTTGTATATGCGCAGAATTCCGGAGCTGTCGGTCTGGCTACCGTACTGGGTTGGTGTGTAATTCCTTTCATCATTCCGGATCTGGTGAAGATCGCACTGGCACTGACTCTGAGCAAGAGACTGTCTAAGGCTCTGAAGCTGAACGGACAGGAATAAAGGATACACCGGATATGGAAGTAACAACAACTTACCGGATCCGTCCGCACCACGGCATGTGCCTGTATTTTTTCGAAGGGAAGGGATACAGTGAAGGGTTCACTAAGCATATGGCGGAGGTGAAGGAATGGCTTCTGGGGAAAAACGGACCGGCATCCCTGCAGCTGGTCGGAGCGACGGATGAGATCTGCAGCGCCTGCCCCCATAATAAGGGTGGCAGCTGCGAGTCTGCGGAGAAGGTAGACCGGTATGATGCGGGTGTATTGAAATACACCGGATTAAAGGCAGGGCAGGAAATGACTTTTGCAGAATTTGAGCGGATTGTGGAAGAGAAGATTCTGCAGCCGGGATATGGCAAGGTCATCTGTGGCGACTGCCAGTGGAGAGATATCTGCCACAAATAATGAAGAGCATTCCCATGCGGGAGTGCTCTTTTGTATTACATGAGATCTGAATTCAGTGATTATATGTTGATTAAACGTGAAGAGTCGGATATAATAAAATCGGAATGTGTGAGAATACCGTTGAACATATTAGACCGGATTTGATTTTAAGGTAAGGAGGATGTAGGCTATGGAAGTAATGGCTCAAGGGAACAGACATATTGTCGATTCGGATAGCAAAGTAGATAATAATGTAGTTCGCCAAAAAGTAATGGATAGCTATCAAGATATGTTGAGCGGAAAAGGTAGAGATTACAAAGTTTTTTTCGCAGAGTTGGAAAGCAGGTATAACGGAAAATAATGTATAAAGTGCAAATTCTTCCCAAGGCGGAAGAGGATATTTGTGCTAATACAGACTATATAGCATTTGCTAAAAAAGCACCGGAAACGGCATTGCAATTGGCAAGAGGATTTTATAAGACAATTGCCAAACTTGAATCTATGCCGGAAGCGCATGCATTGGATGACGATAAAGAACTTGCAATAAAGGGAATTCGCAAATGCTATTACCGAAGATACAAAATATACTTTTATATTGATGAATCAGCGAAGAAAGTATATGTACTGAGAGTATTACATATGTTGGTAGATGCAAAACCAAAATTGATTTTAGAAAGAACATATTAGCACAAAAAAGCGCACCTCCCCTTAGGTGCGCTTTTTTGTGCGTCTATAGCCGCACTGTTACCTCACGAAGAGGTAAGCCGTATATGCAACATACAGAAGCACGCACGCAGCCCCCTCACTGCGGGTCATGCGTCTGCCGGTACGGGCGAATACGAAGAGCAGAATGGCACTGCCAAGGAGCAGTACGGTGTCGATGACGGACTCTCCGAGGACATGCAGAGGGCTGATCACCGCGGACATTCCGAGGATAAACAGGATGTTGAACAGGTTGGAGCCGATGGCATTGCCCAGCGCCAGCCCGCTGTCTCCCTTTTTCGTGGCAACGATGGAGGTCACCAGCTCCGGCAGGGAGGTGCCGATGGCGATAATGGTCAGTCCGATGAAATTCTGGCTGACACCAAAATTCGTAGCTATGATGCAGGCTTTATCTACCACCAGATCCCCACCGAAGATAACGGCAGCCAGACCTCCGGCAATATACAAAAGGCTGCGGGGAAGAGAGAGGATCTTGCCGGGTTCGCCCTCTTCTCTGTTTTTCCGGGCAGAATAGATCATAAATCCCAGATATACGATCATGCCCAGCAACAGGACAGCGCCTTCAATGCGGCTTAAGCTGCCATCTAAAAACATCAGACATAATACGACAGTTACCAGGATATTTAACGGCATATCCCGCTTCAGGATCTCTCCGTGGGGCATAAAGCTGTGCAGGAATGCACAGATACCTACCACCACCAGACCATTGAAGATATTTGAGCCGACGACATTACTGATGGCGATATCATTACTGCCAGCCAGGGCAGCATTGATGCTGACGGAAGCCTCCGGCGCGCTGGTGCCCATGGCCACGATGGTCAGTCCGATGATGACGCTGGGGACCTTCAGGATCCCAGCCAGGGAGGAGCTTCCCTCCACGAAAAAGTCTGCACCTTTGATCAGAAGTATAAATCCTACGAGTAACAATATGTATTCCATAAGCTGTCCTTTCCTGCAGCAAGCGTCTGTATTCTTAGAAAAAAGTATAAAAATAGAGACTTTTACCGCATCAAAAATGATCGATAAAAGTCTCGTTGCTTACAATAATAACCGGTCCGACGGACGTGATGACGATTATCATTCCGGACAGCTGCCTGTATCATTCGATTACCATTCTAGGTTACCATTCTATCAGAAACCATCCGGGAACTACTCCCTCTTAACTGTGCCCTCATTCTACAAAAAAGGACAAGCACTGTCAACAGACTTTGTAAATCTTGACACTATTTTAACACGAACTCCACCTTCACGGGATCATGGTCGGAGTAGGAATAGCCGGTGTTTACATTCTCATAGGACAGGCACTCGATATTGTCGGAGATAATGAATCCGTCCAAAGTTACGGTATAAGTTACACCGGGGACATATTCCATATCTGCGTTTCTGGCACTGTTCCAGAGCGCTGCCTGCTCCTCTGTACTTAACAGATCCAGGCAGAAAGCAAAATGCTCCGGCAGTTCCGTTCTCGGAAAAGGAAATGCCCAGGACTCACAGCTCTCCGTATCCTCTTCGGAAGCCTTCAGGTCGTGGTTAAAGTCGCCGCCGCAGAGAACATAATTGCCGGCTTCGTATTCTTTTGCCATATCATTGCACAGCATCTCAATCTGTCCCTGGCGGATGGCATCGCTGTTGCCGTAAGCGGACATATGCAGATTGAAGATCACCAGCTCCTTGCCATTGTCCACCGGGATCCGGGAGACGCTGTAGCAGCGGTCCAGATCGAAGAACTTGCTGAAGGAAGTGGATATGGGGAAGCTTCTGCGCAGGGCGGAAGACACCGGATATTTCGAGAACAGTCCGAGCCCTGCCCTGCTGCTGCCGTGGGGCTGTGTAAACGGATAGAACAGGAAGGCGGAATCATAATTCTGCGCAAATACAGTAGTATATTCCGGCAGAAGGTTGCGCAGCATCTCGTACTCATCCGTATGATAGCTTCTGGTGGCATCCAGATCGATCTCCTGGATCAGCGCAAAATCCGGGTCTAATGACTTCACCAGCTCTCCCGCACCGTTTATGGCATACTGTACGGTCTCCGGGCTCTCCGCCCAGGAGGAGGTACCGCCGTCCATGAAGAAGCTGTAATCCGGCAGATAAGCACCGAAACCGATGTTGTAGGTCACTGCGGAATATTCCGTATCCGTAGCCAACACCGCAGCCGCACCTGTGGTAGTATCGTCGACCGGTGCCTCCACCACCAGTTCCTGATTGTCCTCGATCCTGTAATAACTGGCATAGAGGTAGACGATGTAAGCCAACAGTGCGAGGATGAGGATCCCCAGCACGATACACATGGTTTTTAATAACGTTTTACATAAATTTTTCTTTTTCATATCCTTATTTTAACAAGCCTTGCGGGAAATGGCAAATGTTAAAATTTCTATGAGAAATAGGCACTCGCATGCCGTTTTTGTATTTAATGATGTCGGGGTCAAAAGCCCCCGACTTTGATGCCTACGGATTGTGGGATTATCATCCCACTTTTATGCGCATATCAAGGCGGGTCAAAAGGTCTTTCACCCACTTATGAGCTAGCTTATGTGGGCTTAGACCTTTTGATCCTGGCATCATTTAATATACGAATGGGACTTGTACCTGTCATTATAGTGAATAATGTTTAAGTAATGTTGTAATAATGTTTATATAATGTCATATATTATTTAAAATCCTTATCCTACTGTATCATAGGCAGAAATGCAAGTAAATTTTCACCTATGATGTAATTGTAATGTTGTTGTAATGTTTAGTAATGTTTGATATAGTTATGCCAAGAACATTATTATATGGAGGAGATTCATGAAAATCAAAGAGATATATCCAGATGTTATTACAGAAGATACAAGTTATGAATATAAAGCAGTATTGAATCCGGATAATCCCATTAAATGGGCAAAAACTCTTATTGGATATGCAAATGATAAAGGAGGAACCTTATTTATAGGTGTATCAAACGATGGGGAGGCCTTTGGAATTGATCTTGAAGAAGTTGATAAAACAAAACTATTAATTTCAAGGATTAATGATAGACATATTTTTCCACACATTAAGATTTCATATATGATGAGAAGTGTGGATTCTAATGCGGAACATTTTGTATTAGCTGTTAAAGTTGCTCCTGCAGATTCTGTAATAAGATATAGAGAAGGAGATTACAATGAAACAGTTTTTATAAAGGGAGATGGAAATGCGACTCCTGCAACACCGGAAGAAATTATTTCACTTTCAAAGAGAAAATATGGTGTAGATAATGAGACAAGCGAGGTGGCATATACTGATAATCAGTGGTCAGAATACCTTAATCTTTGTAAGGAATACAGACAAGATAAATCTGCTCCAACAATGAAAGAATTGCAGAACGAAGAAATAGTTTCAAAAGATGGGTATGCAAAATCAGGATTTATAATGTTTTCAGACAACTATAATGAAGATGACACAATGATATGCTGCCGTTTATGGAAAGGGAAAAACAAGACAGGTATTGTTTTAGATAGCAGCAGATTAAGAGGTTCTATTGCAAACGTATTTGAGAATGCATTAAACTTTATTGAACGAAACACCAAAACAGGCTGGGTAAAAACAGAAAAGGGTGGACGGGATGAAATCAGATCGTATCCTAAGGAAGCTGTAAGAGAGGCATTGGTAAATGCCATTGCCCATAGGGATTATTCTATTTCGGGAACACAGATTGATGTTGATATCTATTCAGACAGAATTGAAATAGTTTCACCAGGGTCATGGTTACTGCCAAAAGATTACAATGCATATCCAGCCGGTTCTATACCGTCTATCAGAAGAAATGCCATCATAGCAGCTTGCCTGGATGTGGCAAATCTGATGGAGAGAGGTGGAACTGGTTTTCAAACCATGATGGAATCTTACAAGTCCAGTCCAGATGAATTACAGCCGGTAGTATCTATATATCCCGGATTTTTGAATTTGAGATTATATGACAGATTATTTAGAGATGAGGCTATAGAACTGGATTTAGAAAACCTTACAGATGCGGAAAAAGTTATGGCTATTCTTAAGATGGAAGGACCAAAGCCTATAAAGGAACTACAGATGTCTCTTAACTATCGGAGTAGAAGTCAATTCTTAAATGAAGTTATAAATCCGCTTATGAAATCAGGGGAGATATATAGGGATGGTAAGCCAAAATCACCAACGGCACTTATTAAAATCAAAAAATAAAAGAAAAATATAATTTGTCAGCGAAACAGGGCTGCAAATACTGATTTTGACCGGAGCGAGGCCAACACCGGGCATCTGATTATATGAAATGTGCCAGATACTTGCCATATCTGATGGGAAAGGGGTATTATGATAAATATAAATAATAAGGAGGCTGATCCCATGAGGCCGATACCGACGATCGGGGATCCGGAGCGCTATATAGACAGTGCGTTTGTGGATTCTGCGTTTATAGAATTGAAAAGCTGTGAGCTGTGGGATGTGAAAATGCTGTATCCGATCCTACATATGGACCATGCGGAAGAGAAGTGCTTCGTCCGTAAGGAGATGTATGAGAGGCTGGGGAAGGCGGCGGGAAATCTGCCGGACGGTTACCGGTTCCGCATCTGGGATGCCTGGCGCCCCTTTGCACTGCAGCATGAATTGTTTGAAAAGTATTCTGCGGACATCATCCGGGATTTTCATTTAGAAGAGCTGCCGGAGGCAAAAAGGAGAGCTGCGATCTGCAAATTTGTCTCCGACCCGGTACCGGATACCAAGGTGCCTCCCGCCCATACCACCGGAGGAGCCATTGATCTGACGCTTCTGGATCCGGAGGGCAGAGAACTCCCGATGGGGTGCGGTTTTGATGCTTTTACGGATAAGACCTGTGTAGCGTATTTTGAGGCACCGGAGCATGTACAGGGGGCAGAGGACGAGCAGGTCCGTGAAAATCGCCGTCTGCTTTATTATGCTATGATAGATGCGGGATTTACCAATCTGCCGTCGGAATGGTGGCATTATGACTACGGTGACCGGTTCTGGGCATATTACAGGAAACAGCCGGCCATCTATGAGGGTGTATTTACGAGGGAGGAAATTCATGGATAATCAGAAACAAAAGAAGAAAAAAAGTGTGATGGACACCTTGTCCGCCACTATGGTACTGGTGCTGATCGCACTGTTGCTGGTGTTTGTGGGATATACGTATCTGGCACTGAAGAACGGCTACACGCTGGATGATCTGATCGACAATATCGTGGGGAATCTCATCGGTGTGCTGGCAGCGTTTCTGTTATTCGATATACTGAACAACAAGCTGACCCAGGATGCCTACGCCAGAGAGACCTCCCAGCAGATCACCAAGACACTGATGGGGGAGCCGGAGATCCTGGATTCCTTCAGCGATGAAGATAAAAAGACTTTCCTGAAATCCACCATTACCTCCATGATAAAGGATGAAGATGCGGTGGATATGCTTTCTACCAATATGGAGAAATATTTTGACAGGGCAAGAGGCGCCAGGATCCGGAAAATGTTCGATTACACGATCAATCTGGAGCCGAATCTGACGGAGGAATATGTAAAAGCCGGATTCCCCGGAGCCACAGACGGAAAGTATTACCTGATCGATGAGGAATTGAAGTTCAGCGTAAAGTGTCTGGGAGGAACAGACGAGAACTACGCGGGCGATGTGATCAGACTCGGTTTCGCCTATGATAAAAAGAGTCTGGACGGTGGATTGTTGGAGACCGGGCAGGATGCGGATTTCACCAAGAGCATTTTCAATGAGGATCTGGTGGTGGAACCGGAAGCCGTGGACTTCATCAACAGTATTCCCGCGGATAAGATACGGGATGTGATCAATGACCTGTTCATGCCGATCTTGCGAATTGACAACAGCGGAGATAATGACGACGAAGCGCAGTTCGAAGTAGAGCGAAAGAGCAACGGATTTATCCTGAAATTCAAGCTGGATTTTGACCGGAACGAGGCAAGCGGGGAGCATCTGGTCAGCATCTATTTCAAGATGCCCCGGGTATGGAACTCTATTTTCGAGGTGACTCTGGTGGATCCGACCAAGGAGCCCCATATCAAGCTGAAATACAAGAACGGAATGGATGTCACTATGTATTCCTATCTCAATAAGGAAAGCACTGCCAATGTCGGAGCCTGCATCCAGAGAGCCGGACTCTATGACATTGCGATCAAGGACGAGTGGATCTACCCCAAGAGCGGCGTGATCTTCCATATTAAGAAGGCGTAGAATAAATATGAAACCAAGATCTCCCCAAAGTATGCAATTATATAAAATGCTCCTATCCCGCGGGTATCCGGAGTCCTTCTGTGATCTGGTGACGAAGAATCTGAATACGGATTTTACGGCGAGCCGTATGATTGGTTATCTGTGTCATTATTCTGATCTGCCGCCGGAGGAGATCGCGGACGAAATGCTGGCGATCTTAAGTGACCGCAATCGTATTATGCAGAAGAAAGAACTGGAAAGTAATAATGCGGAATGGAATCGTATTCTGATGCAGGGACTGGACACGGAGGACGAAACCTGAGGAAATAAACGGATTTGTTTTCGGTTGCCATTGTAGCAGATTCCGATTATAATAAAAGATTGTAACAGCAATGACACTGAATTGAGGTTTTCAATGAATATAGTAGTAGACGGATATAATATATGTTATAAAACAACCGGTACCGGCGATAAGACAGTCGTGATCTTACAGGGCTGGGGTACGGATCTGGGAGTGTATGATTCCGTAGCCGGTGTGATAGACGGCAGCAGGTACCGTGTGATCCAGTTCGATTTCCCGGGCTTCGGCGGCAGCGATGAACCGAAGGAACCCTGGAATGTAGACGGATTTGCGGACTTTTTCTGCAGATTTATGGAAGTAATGCAGGTAAAGCAGGCCACCCTCATCGGGCATTCCTACGGCGGACGAGTGATCATCAAGCTGGCAGCCAGAGAGAGCATCCCTTTTGAGATCACGAATATTATCCTGATCGACAGCGCCGGTGTCCTGCCGGTGCGTACTACTGCGCAGAAATGGAAGATCCGCAAATACAAGATCCTGAAGAAATTCTTGAATCTGAAACTGATCTATGCCATGTTCCCGGAGGTGATCGATGACTGGAGGAGCCGACAGGGATCGGCAGACTACCGCAATGCGACACCCATGATGCGTCAGTGTATGGTGAAGGCAGTGAATGAGGATCTGACGGAACTGCTTCCGAAGATCCGTCAGGAAGTGCTGCTGATCTGGGGAGATCAGGATACGGCAACTCCCATCGGAGATGCACATATCATGGAAGAGAAGATTCCGAACTGCGGACTGGCAGTGATCCCGGGAACCGGTCATTTTTCTTTCCTTGAGAAGCCGGCACAGTTCCGGGGAATTATGGAGGCATATCTGAAATGATCATACGTGTGCTGATAGCGGTCGTGCTTGCTGTTCCGGCATATTTTTATACCATGCGGTATAATATGCATATGTTCCAGCAGAACGGCTATAAGAATAAAGAACACCTTCACTGGCTGAAGAAGAAGTTTCGGCTGCAATGGATTCTCTATTTTGGTCTGGCACTGGGCATTGTGACCTGTGTGTTCCCATACCTTGCCCTTGAAATCTTCGAGTATCTGGTACTGCTCGTGATCATCGTGGTATATCGTGCCATGAAGCGGATGAATACGAAGAAAAAGCTGGTATATACTGCCCGGGTCAAGAGATTGCTCGCTACGGAGCTGATCCTTACGGCTGCGGTATTCGCTCTGGTGTGTGGATTGGGCGGAATGAAGCGGATCCCGGGACTGTGCCTGATCCTGGTATCTGTGAATCTGTTTCTGGATATTGTGGCTAATGTCATCAATCATCCCATGGAGGCGGGGATCAATCAGCATTATATCAATGACGCTGTGAGAAAGCTGAAAAGCGTCCCGGGACTTACCGTCATCGGTGTGACCGGCAGCTACGGCAAGACCAGTGTGAAGTTCTATTTGCAGACACTTTTACAGGAAAAATATAACGTACTGGTGACGCCGGAGAGTTTCAATACGCCTATGGGTGTGGTGCGGACCATCCGCGGTTCCCTGAAGCCGACCACAGAGATTTTTGTCTGCGAGATGGGAGCCCGTCATGTGGGCGACATCAAGGAGATCTGCGATATGGTGCATCCTGAGCACGGTGTGATCACATCTATCGGACCGCAGCATTTAGAGACCTTTTTCAATATGGAAAATATCCAGAAGACGAAGTTCGAGCTGGCGGATGCCCTGCCGGAAGGTGGCATGCTGTTCTTAAACGGCGACAACGATTATATTCAGCAACAGGCAGCTTCCACTTCTTATGACAAGAGCCCGGAGAAGATCTTCTATTATTCCGAGACAGAAGGCAACGGTTATTGTGCCAAAGATGTGAAGGTATCCCAGTTAGGTACGGAGTTCACCGTAGTGACCCCGGACGGCGAGAGCGAGAGATTCCAGATGCGTCTCATCGGGGCCCACAATGTCATCAATGTGGTGGGGGCTATCGCGGTCGCTCATAAAATGGGTATGACGCTGCAGGAACTGCGGATCCCGGTACGCCGGATCGAGCCGGTGCCCCATCGTATGCAGATGCGGGAGCACGGTCTGGTGACGATCATCGATGATGCTTACAATTCCAACCCCGTAGGTTCCAGGGCAGCGGTCGAGACGCTGGCTATGTTTGACGGTATCCGGATCCTGATCACGCCGGGCATGGTGGAGCTGGGTGACAAGGAAGCGGAATACAATCATAAATTCGGTAACTACGCAGCGGATTGCTGCGATTACATCCTGTTAGTGGGCAGACGGCACACCGAGCCCATCAGGGAGGGCGTGCTGGAGAAGGGATTCCCGGAAGAGAAATGCCTGGTATTCGACAAGCTGGAGGAAGCTGTATCTTACGCCTATGCCATCAAAGGGCAGGGACATAAGTATATTTTATTAGAGAATGACCTGACGGATAACTATTAGAAGATTCAGAGGCAATTTTGCGAAAGAGGTTCCGGATAGTTGACAGAGAGTAGGAAAATTCAGGAGGGAAAATAAATGAAGACAAGAGTAGCAATGCTGTTTGGCGGCAAGAGTGTAGAACACGAGGTATCTGTGATCTCCGGCATCCAGGCTGTCATGAGCATGGACACAGACAAATACGAAGTGATCCCGGTCTATATGACCAAGCGTAATGAAATGTACATCGGTGAGGAGATCGGCAAGATCGAATCCTATAAAAATATCGACGAACTGTTGAAAAAATCCCAGAGAGTGATCATGACCAATGAGGATGGAAAGGTATTCCTGACGCCATTCCCGGTGAAGCTGTTCGGCGGGAAGAAACCGGTAGAGATCGACGTGGCTTTCCCCGTAGTCCACGGTACCAATGTGGAGGACGGCGCTTTCCAGGGTTACCTGAAGACCATGGGCATCCCCTTCGTGGGCTGTGATGTGACCGCATCCGCCATTGGTATGGACAAATACATCATGAAAGCTGTATTAAAGGAGTGTGATGTTCCGGTACTGGATGCGCAGCTGTATACTCTGTCGGATTATGCGCAGATAGAGACTCTGCTCGACAAAGTGGAAAAAGGACTGGGATATCCGGTGATCGTAAAACCGGTCAACTTAGGCTCCAGCGTAGGCATCAGTGTAGCTAAAAATCGTGTGGAACTGACCCACTCCGTCGATGATGCGTTCAAGTATGCGACCAAAGTGCTGGTGGAGCACGCCATCACTAATTTACGTGAGATCAACTGCTCGGTACTGGGAGATGAGAATGACGCTATTGCTTCCGAGTGCGAAGAACCCCTGCACACCAAAGATATCTTAAGTTATGAAGATAAATACGTCAGCAATGCCAAGGGCAGCGGCTCCAAGGGCATGGCGAGCGTATCCCGCAAAATTCCGGCAGAACTGTCTCCGGAGAAGAGAGAGGAAGTCCGGGAGCTGGCAGTCAGATCCTTTAAAGCACTGGGCTGTAACGGTGTGTCCCGTATCGACTTTATGATCGATGAGGACAACGGTAAGCTGTATTTTAACGAGATCAATACCATCCCGGGATCTCTGGCTTTCTATCTGTGGGAGCCGGTAGGAGTCCCTTACAAGGAGCTTCTGGACCGTATGATCGGACTGGCGTTAAAGAGAGCGCGTACCGAAGAGAGACTGACCTTTACTTTTGATACCAACATCTTGAATTCCGCAAGCTTTGGCGGTTCTAAGGGTGGTAAACTGTAATAGCCGGTTTATGGATTTTATGATTATTTAATATATTTTTTAGCACTCGACTCTTGCGAGTGCTAAGCAGTAGTGATAATATAATCTCTGTAAGAGGAACAAGCGACTGCAACAGCAGACAATTGTTTGAAAAGAGATGTGAAGTGGTCAGCCGCGCAGGGAACTGTGTCGGCTGATTTTTACATGGAAAACGTCTTGGTTGTGTGGCTCACCGGTTGGGCAGAATGGAGGGAATATGACGAAGACAACAAAAAGAGATTATTATGAAGTACTGGGTGTCAGCAAGACAGCGGACGCCGCAGCGATAAAAAAAGCATACCGGAAACTGGCGAAAAAATACCATCCGGATACCAATGCAGGAGACCCTGTGGCAGAGGAGAAGCTGAAGGAAGTCAACGAAGCTTACGATGTGCTGGGGGATGAAAAAAAGAAGAAACTATATGATACTTACGGTTTTACTGCTTTCCAGGAGGGATTTAATGAGGAGGCAGCCAGACAGTATCAGGAGCAGTTTAAGAACGGAGGCGGCTTCGGCACCGATGGATTCGGCGGCTTTGGCAACGGCACGTTCCATTACAGCACCGGAGGAAGCGGTTTCGGTACCGGTGATTTCGGCAGCTTCGGCGGGGATGAGGATATTTTTGACAATCTGTTCGGACAGTATTTCAAGGGGCAGAAAGGCTCCGGACGGGGCAGCCGGGCGAACTACCGCAGCAAAGGTCAGGATGTGGAATCCGGCATCACCATCAGCTTTGACGAAGCAATGCATGGCTGCGACAAGACCTTTACCTTAAGAGATCCGGCTACCGGCAAGTCCGAATCCGTGCAGGTGCACATTCCGGCAGGTATCGATACCGGTAAAAGTATCCGCCTGAAAGGTAAGGGTGGTGAAGGTTACTCCGGCGGTGAGAGCGGTGACCTGTATCTGAAGGTGACGGTACAGGAGAAGCCGGGCTGGGAGCGTAGAGGACAGGATCTGTATACCACGGTCAATATCCCCTATACTACCGCAACTCTGGGCGGCGAGATCCGTGTACCCACGTTGTACGGCGATGTCATGTGCAAAGTGAAGGAAGGTACGCAGTCCGGCAGCAAGATCCGTCTGAAAGGCAAGGGCGTGGTATCCATGAAGGATAAAAATACCCATGGCGATCAGTATGTCGTGATCCAGATTCAGGTGCCTAAGAATCTGACCCCTGCTGCAAAAGAAAAATTACAGGAATACAAGAAGGTCAGTGGATTTTGATCCACTGGCCTTTTTTAATGATAAAATTTTTCATTAAACGAAAAAAGCTGGAAATAGGAAAAACAGGTGCTTATAATATTCATTCATAAATAGAATAAACAAAAGACTTCACACAGGAGGAAATGAATTATGTTGAAATGTTTAAAAAAGATTGACAAAGCAAAAACCGGTATCTTCGCAGCAGGTGTTCTGTTCGGAACCGCAGGTATCAAAGTACTGTCCAGCAAGGATGCGAAGAAGCTGTACACCAACTGCACCGCAGCTGTTCTGCGTGCAAAAGAGTGCGTAATGAAGACGGCTACCACCATTCAGGAGAACGCAGAGGACATCTACGCAGAAGCTCAGCAGATCAACGAGGAGAGAGCAGCACAGGCAGCTCAGGAGTTTGACGGCGAAGCAGAAGCAGCAAAGTCTGCAGATGCAGATACCGATTGGACCCCCGAACTTCAGTAAGTGGAATAGATAACAGACACCTGCATGCTTCGGCATCGCAGGTGTTTTCATGAAAGCAGGCATAAGAAAATATGAGATTTGTGATCAAGCATGAGATAAAGGGGAGACTCAGGGTTCACATTCTGCAGAGCCGTATGAGCTTTGCACAGGCAGATACACTGCAATATTATTTGGACGGACAGAGTAATATTGTCAGTGCCAAAATTCAGGAGCGTACCCTGGATGTCACGGTAGTCTATACCGGTTCCAGGGGGGAAGCACTGAAGACACTGGAGAATTTTACATATCAGGGTACAGAAGTGCCGGAGAACTATCTTGCTAATTCCGGCAGAGAGATGAACCGGGAGTACAAGGATCAGCTGATCAACAAGGTCGTGATGCACTACGGCATCAAGCTGTTCCTTCCTATGGACATCCGTTCCGTGATTACCACTGTAAAATCTTTCAAATACCTCTGGCACGGCGTGAAGACTCTGGCGAAGGGCAAGATCGAAGTACCGGTACTGGATGCCACTGCTATCGGTGTATCTGTGCTGCGTGGTGATTACAACACCGCAGGCTCTGTGATGTTCCTGTTAGGCATCGGTGAGATTCTGGAAGAGTGGACGCACAAAAAGTCTGTCGGCGATCTGGCGAGAAGCATGTCCTTAAACATTGACAAGGTATGGGTTGTGAACAACGGACAGGAGATCCTGGTGCCGTCCACATCCATTAAGTCGGGTGATCTGGTAAGGATCCACATGGGCAATGTGATTCCTTTCGACGGTACAGTGACGGACGGAGAAGGTATGGTGAATCAGGCGTCTCTGACCGGAGAATCCGTTCCCGTGAGAAAAATCCCCGGTGGAACTGTCTATGCCGGAACTGTGGTAGAAGAAGGCGAGCTGACCATCTGTGTCAAGGAGACCGGAGGCTCCAGCAAATATGAGAAGATCATGACCATGATCGAGGAATCCGAGAAGCTGAAATCCTCTCTGGAGGGTAAGGCAGAGCACCTGGCAGATAAGCTGGTACCCTACACGTTCTTAGGTACCGGTCTGATATGGTTGTTCACACGGAATGTGACTAAGGCATTATCCGTGCTGATGGTGGATTTCTCCTGCGCATTGAAGCTGTCCATGCCGTTAGCGGTATTGTCTGCGATCCGAGAGGCAAGCACCTACGAGATCACGGTGAAGGGCGGCAAATACTTAGAGGCTATGGCAGATGCCACGACCATCGTATTTGACAAGACCGGTACTCTGACCAAGGCACAGCCTACGGTGGCAGATGTGATATCCTTTAACGGGCAGTCTGCGGATGAGCTGCTTCGGATTGCTGCCTGCCTGGAGGAGCATTTCCCTCATTCCATGGCAAAGGCAGTGGTACGTGAGGCAGCCCGCAAGGAGCTGGTGCATGAAGAACTGCATACCAAAGTGGAATATATCGTGGCTCACGGTATTTCTTCTACCCTGGATGGCAAGAAGATCATTATCGGAAGTTATCACTTCGTATTCGAGGATGAACAGGCACAGATTCCGGAAGGCAGGCAGGAACTGTTCGATCATCTCTCTGAAGAGTACTCTCATCTGTATATGGCCATTGATGGTAAACTGGCAGCGGTGATCTGTATCGAGGATCCTTTGAGAGAGGAAGCACCGGAGGTCATCCGTCAGCTGAAAAGCTTAGGAATCAGCAAAGTCGTAATGATGACGGGAGACAGCGACCGCATTGCAAAGTCCATCGCAAATATCGTTGGTGTGGATGAATATTATTCCGAGGTACTGCCGGAGGACAAGGCAAAGTTCGTAGAACAGGAGAAGCAGTCCGGCCATAAGGTCATTATGATCGGAGATGGTATCAATGATTCTCCCGCACTGTCCGCAGCAGATGTAGGTATCGCCATCAGTGACGGTGCACAGATTGCCAGAGAGATCGCGGATGTCACCATCGGTGCGGACAATCTGTATGAAGTAGCTACCCTGAAGGAATTGAGCAACTCCCTGATGGAGCGGATCCATAAAAATTATCGCATGATCGTAGGTATCAACACCGGACTGATCATTTTAGGTGTAGCAGGAATCATTCCTCCCACTACGTCCGCTCTTCTGCATAATACATCTACCCTGTGGATCAGCACCAAGAGCATGAAGAATCTGTTGGACAGAGAAGAAGCATAAAAAGAGAAAAAGCAAAGGCCATTGTGAGAGAAAAAGAGAACTCCTCGCAATGGCTTGTGTTTTATTTTATAGTAAGTTGCTGCTAGCTGAAAAATGTAATACAAAAAAATGTAATACAATTTGAATAGAATGTACGGTACTTTTGTAGGAATTATATGTTGCATATTTGCAGATGCATGTATATAATGATATAGTAATTCCTAGTTAGACGCTAGAGATAGGAGGAAGTATATGTCAGAACAATTATTACAGGTGCGTAACTTGTCCGTAAGTGTAGAGGACAAGCCTATCCTTCATGGAATAGATTTAGAGGTTCGCCCCGGAGAGACCCATGTCCTCATGGGACCCAACGGTGCGGGCAAATCCACATTGGGTTACACCATCATGGGAAGCCCCCGGTATGAGGTGACCGGTGGTGAGATCCTGTTCAAAGGGAAGGAATTATTAGAGGAAACTGCAGACCAGAGAGCGAAGGATGGTATTTTCCTGTCTTTCCAGAATCCCCTGGAGGTACCCGGAGTATCACTTCGGAATTTCATCCGTAATGCCGTGGAACAGAGAAGCGGTTCCCGTATCAAGCTGTGGACCTTCAAAAAGGAACTGGAGCAGGCCATGGAAGTATTGCAGATGGATCCTTCCTATGGTGACCGTGATCTGAACGTGGGATTCTCCGGCGGTGAGAAGAAAAAGGCGGAGATCTTACAGTTACTTATGTTAAAACCCTCACTGGCAATTCTCGATGAGACCGATTCCGGTCTGGATGTGGATGCGGTACGTACGGTATCCAAGGGTGTGGAAGAATACCAGAAGGACAAAAAGGGTGCGCTGTTGATCATTACCCACAGCACCAGAATTTTAGAGTCTCTCCATGTGGACAAGACCCATGTACTGGTGAATGGTAAGATCGTGGCATCCGGCGACGCTGCCCTGGTAGACGAGATCAACGAGCATGGTTTCGAGCGTTTTCTGGAAGCATAAGGAGGTTGACGATCTGAATGAGTGAACGTGAAAAGACATACGTGGAGGACGTCAACAGAAGCATTTATGATATCCGTAATGAGGAGAAGGACGTCTATCGTATTAAAAAGGGACTGACTCCCGATATTGTGGCGGAGATTTCCGAGAAAAAGAAGGATCCCGCATGGATGGCAAATTTCAGATTACAGTCTCTGCAGATCTATAATGAGATGGAAGTCCCCGACTGGGGTCCCTCTATTGAGGGGCTGAACATGGAAGATATTGTGACTTATGTCAAGCCCAATACCCATATGAGTGCCAAATGGTCCGAGGTGCCGGAGGACATCAAGGATACTTTTGAAAAACTGGGAATTCCACAGGCGGAGCGGAAGTCCCTCGCCGGTGTGGGCGCCCAGTACGATTCCGAGCTGGTATATCACAATGTCAGGGAAGAAGTGGCAGCCCAGGGCGTAGTCTATACCGATATGGAGAGTGCCCTGAATGGGGAATATGCGGATATGGTGCGGAAGCATTTTATGAAGCTGGTGACCCCCAGAGACCACAAATTCGCAGCACTGCACGGTGCTGTGTGGTCCGGCGGCTCCTTCGTATATGTTCCCCCCGGAGTGTCCGTGACGATCCCCTTACAGTCCTATTTTCGATTGAACGCACCGGGAGCCGGACAGTTCGAGCATACCCTGATCATTGTGGATGAGGGTGCATACCTGCATTTTATCGAAGGCTGTTCCGCCCCGAAGTACAACGTGGCGAACCTCCATGCCGGCTGTGTGGAGCTGTTCGTGGGGAAAAATGCAAAACTGCGTTACTCCACCATCGAGAACTGGTCCAAGAATATGTACAATCTGAATACCAAGCGGGCGTTGGTGGAAGAAGGCGGTACCATAGAATGGGTATCCGGTTCCTTCGGATCCCACGTATCCTATCTGTACCCCATGAGCGTGCTGAACGGTAAGGGGGCCAGAGCGGAATTCACCGGTATCACCTTTGCGGGCGCCGGACAGAATCTGGATACCGGTACCAAAGTGGTCCACAATGCACCGGAGACCACTTCTTATATCAACACGAAGTCTATCTCCAAGGATGGCGGGATCAGTACCTTCCGAAGCTCCGTAGTGGTGAAGAACAGTGCGGCAAAGAGTAAATCTGCGGTATCCTGTCAGTCCCTGATGCTGGACGACAAGTCCCGCTCCGATACTATCCCGGCAATGGATATCCGTACCCAGGATGCCGATATCGGACACGAGGCGAAGATCGGCCGGATCAGCGATGAAGCAGTGTTCTATCTGATGTCCCGCGGTATCTCAGAAGAGGATGCCAGAGCCATGATCGTCAGCGGCTTTGCCGAAAATGTTTCCAGGGAGCTGCCGTTGGAATACGCGGTGGAGATGAACAATCTGATCCGTCTGGAGATGAAGGGCAGCATCGGTTAATGTGGCAGGAGGAATGGAGATCAGTATGGAAAAAGAATATAATATGACCATTAACAGACTGCCGGCGAAGACCTGGAACTGGCTTCGCATGAACGAGACGCAGTTGGAAAAGATAGAAGTACCTACGGCAGGAGGGGTAAAGGTAAGCCTGCCGGAAAAAATAACAACAGCAGAAAATGAGGGATCCCAGCCCTGGAATGCGGATTTTGCAGGCATCCCATCCGGCATGGGAGAGGACATGGACGGTCTTCTGACAGCAGCGGGAGTGAAGGCACAACATTATGAGGTGTCTGAGGAAACCACAGAAGCACAGCCGTTGCTGTTGGATTATACCTACGTACAAAATAGTTTACAGGCCGGTGCCGTAGCAGTGAGAGTCCGGAAAAACAGTGAAATCACTGTGATCCAGGATTTTGCTTCCGACAGAGAGGCGTCAGGTCAGGCAGCGGTATCCACCAGACTGTATCTGGAAGAAGGCGCGAAGCTCCGACTGATCCAGGTGCAGAGACTGGGCAGTGATTTTACTTTTATGAATGATATCGGTGCCCTGTGTGAGGAGAAGGCTTCCCTGGAAGTGATCCAGCTGATCCTCGGCGGAAAGAATACTTACCTTGGATGCAAGACTACCTTACAGGGCAGAGAGAGCAGCCTGAATGCCGACACCGCTTATATCGTGGGCGGTGACGGAAGACTGGATATGAACTATGTAGCTGTGCATGAAGGCAAAAAGACCCAGAGCAATATGCAGGCCGGCGGCGTTCTGCGGGATCATGCTTTCAAGCTGTATCGTGGCACCATTGATTTCAAATGGGGGGCTAAAGGCGCAGTAGGCAATGAAAAAGAGGATGTACTGTTATTATCCAACGATGTGGTGAACCAGACCATTCCCCTGATCCTCTGTGCGGAGGAAGATGTGGAAGGTAATCACGGCGCCACCATTGGCAAACTGGACGATGAGCTGCTGTTCTACCTGGAGAGCCGCAGCATGAACAGAGAGCAGATCTATGAGATGATGGCTATGGCCAAGGTGGATGCGGTCTGCCGCAAGATTCCTGATGCAGCTACACGGGCTAAGGTACAGGAGTTCCTTGGCAGAGCCGGGGAAGAAGAGGAAGCGGAAGAGTAAGATAACAGGAGGAAGTATGACGACTTCAATCAGCGAGATCCGTAAGGATTTTCCTCTGCTTATGAGTAACGATGTGATTTATCTGGACACGGCGGCGACTTCCCAGAAGCCGTCCTGTGTTCTGGAGGCAGAGAGAACATTTTATGAAAAATACAATGCCAATCCCCTGCGCGGATTATACGAGCTGGGAGAGGCGGCAACCGAAAAATACGAAGAAGCCAGAGAGACGGTCCGGGAGTTTTTAAATGCCAGAGAGGCGGCGGAGATCGTTTTCGTCCGCAATGCCACGGAAGGCTTGAATCTGGTGGCCTACAGTTTCGGCTCACTGGTACTGAAACCGGGAGATGAGATCCTGGTGAGCATTATGGAGCACCACAGCAATCTCCTGCCCTGGCAGCAGGCGGCAGCCAGAACCGGAGCAGTGGTGAAGTATCTGGAGTGCACCGAAGACGGAAAATATACCGAGGAAGCTTTTAAGGAGGCACTGAGCGAACGAACGAAGATCGTTGCTATGACCCAGGTATCCAATGTGCTGGGCTGCAAAAATGATATCAAGCGTTTTGCGCAGCTGGCACATGAGGCAGGCGCTTATTTCGTGGCAGACGGAGCCCAGAGCGTTCCCCATATGGCAGTGGATGTACAGGATCTGGATGTGGATTTTTTGGCATTTTCCGGACACAAGATGTATGCTCCCATGGGAATTGGTGCGTTATATGCGAAGAGAGAACTGTTGGAGCAGATGCCTCCTTTCCTGTGCGGCGGGGAAATGATCGATTCCGTCAGCCGTACCGGAGCCGTGTGGGCGGAAGTGCCACATAAGTTCGAAGCAGGAACGGTAAACGGTGCCGGAGCCTATGCACTGGCAGAGGCAATCCGGTATGTGCAGAAGATCGGTTTTGACTTTATCGAAGAGAGAGAAGCGAAGCTGACAGCCATGCTGATGGATGGCATGAAAGAGATTCCCGCAGTACACATTCTGGGCTCACAGAAAGCAGAAGACCATCACGGCATTGTGACCTTCAAACTGGACGGTGTGCATCCCCATGATGTGGCTTCTATTTTGGATGCGGATCATATCGCGGTCCGGGCGGGACATCATTGTGCCCAGCCGTTATTGCAACATTTGAAAGTATTGTCCACCACCAGAGTAAGCCTGGGTGTCTACAATACGGAAGAAGAGATTCAGGCATTTTTAGAAAGCCTTGCAAAGATAAGGAGACAGATGGGCTATGGAGAATAAGACATTTTATAATGAAATCCTGACGGAGCACAATCTGCATCCGTATCACAAGCACAAGCTGGAGGATGCGAATCTGGTGTTGGAGGGCGTTAATCCCAGCTGTGGTGATGACATTTTTCTGGAGCTGAAAGTGGAGGATGGTGTGGTAGTTGACGGTGCCTTCGAAGGCGACGGCTGTGCCATTTCCCAGGCTTCCGCGGACATGATGCTGGAGCTGGTCATTGGCAGAAGCAAGGAGGAAGCGTTGCATCTGGCAGACCTGTTCCTCAAGATGATCAAGGGAAGTATTACCGAGGAAGAGCGGGACGAACTGGAGGAAGCCTCCGTATTGCAGGATATCGCCCACATGCCTGCCAGGGTAAAATGCGCGGTGCTTGGCTGGCATACTATGCAGGAATTATTGAAAACAGAAGAAAAATAGCTGATAAAAAGATAAAGATACATCTTGCACGCCCTTTTTGGATACGCTACAATGAAAAAAAGAAGTGTAAGAAAAGCGGGGGGCTGTGCATGTTCCACATAGAGCTTATCATTGAATTCCTGGAAAACGTGATGAACAATATTGTCCAGGTGGCAATACTGTTCTTTGAATTTGTCGGAGTGATCGTTATTATTCTCTCCGGTCTGAAAGGGTTTTATAATTATGTGCGGCGGGTGCCGGATATGAAGATCACCCTGGCGCAGGGGCTTGCTGTAGGGCTGGAATTCAAGTTGTGCAGTGAGATCCTTAAGACCGTTATTGTCAGAGACTGGAAGGAGATCGTTACTGTAGCCGGTATCATCGGACTTCGTGCGGCACTGACTTTCCTGATCCATTGGGAGATCAAGGAAGAGAAGAATCATTCCTAAAAATCGGCAGCTGATGAAAATCGGCTGCTTTTTTTTTAGAATGATTTCCGGTTACCCAACAAAAGTCAATAAGTTTATCCAGATAAAGAGATTAAATTTGTAATGGTATATAGGTTAAATTTGCACCTTGGAAAAAAGCTGTCAGAGGACTAACATATAACGATAAAGTATGTATTTATAAAAAAGTGTAAAGAAATGCTAAAAAAACCGTTGCATTTGACACTTCGACGTGCTAAAGCTATCGATAGCATGAACGTAAATGTAATCGATTACGCATGCTTAAAAGGAAAGCAGAATGGAATTACAAAAGACACTTACTCCCGGGGAAGCGCTGGAACGCGTCCTGCGATCTTATCAGACCTACTACAATATCAAAACAGAGGCTGTAGAACCGCCATTCGCAGCCGAAGCAATCTTCGGATCCCATAATGAGCAGTACTTTCTGATCAAGAAAGCTAAGGTGGCAGATATTGACACCAACGAGACTGTGTATTTTGCCACAGAGGAATCTTTATCAAAGGATCGCCTTCTGGAACTGGACTCCATCGCCTGGGAACGGGGAACTGCCAACGTGCAGCCCTCATCCAATCATCGGAACAGCGATGTTGTCCTGATCATTCTGACCGGTCATGCAGAGGAGGATGCGCTTACACAGGTGAAAAAGTGCAAGCATTATCAGAGTTACCTCTGGGGATTTCATGGCTGGAGTAATTACCGTTTGATTGTCGCCGAGTTATCTTCGGGTCGGATCGTCCACAACCGCCACGGACAGATTCTGAAGAAGCTCGTGAAAAAGGCAATACAGTAAATACAAGGGACATGTGAGGAAGCAGTAATTTACAAAGTAAATTAACGGATTCCGAACAGTTTTAGAATTGCGAGAGCGGATTTTAGCGGAGCAATTCGTGTATTTGCGAAAAATTAAATCTGTGTATAAGAAAAGGAGAAACACAAATGACAGCATTATTAATTGTTTTGGCCGCTATCGTATTATTGTTTATCGGCTATGTGTTCTATGGCTCCTGGCTGGCAAAACAGTGGGGCATTGATCCTACCAAGAAGACTCCTGCTATTGAGAAGGAGGATGGTGTAGACTATGTTGCAGCAAAGCCCGCCGTACTTATGGGACATCATTTTTCCTCTATCGCCGGAGCAGGCCCGATCAACGGACCGATCCAGGCTTCCATCTTCGGATGGGTTCCCGTATTCCTGTGGTGTATTATCGGTGGTATTTTCTTCGGCGGTCTGCAGGACTTCGGATCTTTATTCGCATCTATCAGACATGACGGTAAATCTGTAGGTGAGATCATCGAGGATTCCATGGGATCCAGAGCAAAGAAGCTTTTCATCATCTTCGCACTTCTGGTATTGATTCTGGTAATCGCTTCCTTCGTTAACATCGTGGCAGGTACTTTCCTGACTGTGGCAGACAAAGCCGGCAAGACCGCTTTCGGTTTTGTGACCAATCCTACCGGTAACCAGTCTACCGCTATGATCTCTTTGTTATTTATCGTTCTGGCTGTTATTTATGGTTATGTGACCAACAGAATGGGTGTCAAGACTCTGCCCGCTACCATCGGTGGCATCATCGGTATCGTACTGATCACTGTTCTTGGCTTGAACGTTGGTTTTGCAATGAACCGTATCGCATGGATCGTATTCGTAGGTGTGTACATCGCTGTAGCTTCCCTGGTTCCCGTATGGATCCTGTTACAGCCCCGTGACTATCTGTCCAGCTTCCTGCTGTACGCTATGATCGGTCTGGCATTCATCGGTGTGGTTGCAGGTGCTTTCACCGGTACTGTTGCTTTCGATATTCCAGCTTTCACCAGCTGGGAGCCCAAGGCAGGACAGACCCTGTTCCCTATGCTGTTCATCACTGTAGCATGTGGTGCATGTTCCGGTTTCCACAGCCTGATCGCTACCGGTACTTCTTCCAAGCAGTTAGCTAACGAGAAGGATGCCAAGGCAATCGGTTACGGCTCCATGCTGATTGAGTCTGCTCTGGGTATCATCGCTCTGGTAGCAGTCGGTGCAGTATATCAGAAGTACTTAAACGGTGAGTTTGGATCTCCCGCAGCTGCATTCGCTGCAGGTATCGCATCCATGTTCGGTACCGAGACTTCCAAGGCATATGGCACCATTTACGCACTATTAACTCTGTCTGTATCCGTATTCGCGCTGACCAGTCTGGATACCGGTACCCGTCTGAGCCGTTTCATGTTCTCCGAGCTGTTCCTGAAGGAAGGCGAGGCTACCTACAAGGATGCCAAGGGCGCACGTAAAGTGCTGGCTCATCCTCTGTTCGGTACTGTTTCTATGGTACTGATCGGTTGTATCCTGGGTGGTCTGTCTCTGAGCCAGATCTGGGGTCTGTTCGGTGCAGCCAACCAGTTGCTGGCAGGTATCGCACTGATGGCAGTAGCTGCATGGCTGGGTGAAGTTGGTAAGAACAACAAGATGTTCTACTTCCCTATGGTATTCATGCTTGCTGCAACTCTGACCAGCCTGGTGATCACTGTAATCAACAAGTGTAAGGCTATCGGCGCCGGCACCGCTGCATGGGGGGACTGGTTCCAGCTGTTCTTCGCAACTGCAATGGCAGTGCTGGCAATCTTCCTGGTAGTGGAAGGTGCACAGACCTTCGCTAAGCAGATGAAAGAGAAGAAGGCTAAGAAGGCTGCTTAATATAAGCGCAAGATACAAAAGATAAATAAAGTTAAGCAAAGAGAAATCCCGGAGACTGTGAAAGGCCTTCGGGATTTTTATTGTGTATGCGGGGACCGCAGAAGCGGTGTCCGGAATAATAATGGATGCGGCAATCGCAATATCAGCCCCGCGTAAGGAACCGGGGCAATTCTTCAATGGGAATCGGCTTGGAGAACTTATAGCCCTGTAAATAATCTGCATGACTGATGATACACAGTTCTTCCTGGGCATCGGTCTCTACACCTTCGTACAGTACCTTGTAACCCAGACGCTCAAAGGCGGTAGAGAAGTAATCCAGCATGAAGCGGGAATTGGCATCCTGATCCGCCATCAGTAAAAGGCTTCTGTCGAATTTGACCACATCCAGTTTCAGGCTTAAGATCCGGTCGAAATTGGAATAACCGGTTCCAAAATCATCCAGATAAGTACATACCCCCAACTGTTTGAACTCACTGACGCATTCCTGTACCAGTTCGTATTCCGTATCGTTCTGGGACTCCGTAAACTCAACGGCAATGGTGTGGAAGTCGATTCCGGCGGCTCGTACGATGGATTTGAATTCTTCCATGAAGTCCTTTTCGCCCAGCTCTTCCACAGAAAGATTTACGGATACACGGGAGATCTGATAGCCCTCATCTTGCATCTGCTTGATCTGCCTACAGGTCTTATTCAGAATGATCATGCTGAGGCGGTGGATGTAGCCGTATTTTTCTGCCAGAGGAATAAAACGATCCGGGAATACCAGTCCTGTCTGTGGCAGACGCAAACGCATCAGGGATTCTGCGGTATCGTAAGTACCCGTGTGGACATTCCGTACCGGCTGACAATAGACCAGAACGCGTTCGTCATCTAAGGAGCCGTGTTCCGCAATATCCTTCAACTGGGACTTGATATAATGCATTTCTTTATAAGTCTGGTAATCTTCTTCCCCGAAGACACGATAGGAATTCTGCGCTACTTTTTCGGAAAAGTAATTGAATACTTCGTAGAACTGTTCCAGATTCTCACAAAAGTCCAGATGGTCGAAGAGTACCAGCTTGTAGGGAAGCTTATATTCTTCATAATATTTCTGGAACACCTTTTTAATCAGGGATACTGCCCTTTCTGTGGCATCCGGGATATTGTGGCTGTCCACTGCCAGTACGAAGAAGCTGGTGGAAGGATTGAACAACATACCCTTTCGAAAATAATCCGTCCAGAAGCTGTAGAACAGCTTTCCCATTTCCTCTGTCATGACGTATTCGAAATCCATGTCAAAGCGCAGGCACAGGTAGTAGGTATCCTGAGCGGTCTGTCGCTGCTGGCGCAGATATTCATCCAAGGATGCGGAACCCAGGGCACCGGTCTTCGGGTCGTAGGCGTTGGCATGGAGCATGTACAATACCACCAGAAGCGGCAGAAAATAGGTTGTGGCCAGGAAAGAAGTCGTATTCATGGCAGCTTCCATGACTACGATCAATCCACAGACCGTCTCAGTAAATATCAGCATATGGAACAGTGCGGTAGGAAGTCTGCGGCGGTAGCGAACCAACAGAAAGAGGATCACCGCCAGATACAGAAGATATCCGACCATAAAAGGAGTGGACAGGATATTTTCATACCAGATTCCGTAATGATCCTGATGAAATCCCCAACCGGTCAGAGGAGATGCCAGATCGGCAACTCCGGTCACCACAAGGATGGCGAAGGACAGAAAGGGATATTTCCTGCCGATATTTTTCGGGAAGACGATCAGTATTTTCAGGTAAGCAATATAGAGACAGAACAGGGACAGAAGACTGATATGGTAGACGGCCCGGAGGATCCAGAGTAGGGTGTTCTGTCTGGAAAAAAGGTCGGCATAATAAAAGGCGATATTGGAAACTGCGGCAATGAAAAGCAGGGCAAAACAGGCCTTGAAGATCCGAAAGGTCCGGCTCTGTTTAATGAAAGTCTGTCGGATCAGTAACAATGCCAGAAGACACATAACCACCAACAGAAAATCTGCCACGGGAGAGTAACTGTGGATGACGATATGATTTGTGGATAGTAACAGGTTCAACCCCATAAAAATTCTCCTCTCTGGTAATGCAGAAAATGAACAAACAATATAAAATGATTTTACAATATACCATAAGAGGAGAAATTTGTCAGTGGGGCAGCTGTGGGAAATTAGTCCTATTTTGAGCAAATGGGAAAAATTGTAATAGATTTAATGTTCGAAGAATGCAACGGCAATAGCACCCGGGCCCACATGGGTTCCGATGGTGGCACCCAGAGTGCTGACGGGAAGCTCCTTGGCATAATCCTTCCAGAGATGCTCACTGTCGTGAATGTATTTCTGCAAAAGTTCGTCACTCAGACCGGTATAGCCCAGACAGAAGGGCTTGGAGAAGTCCACGCCGTCCGCTTTTTCAATTTCACGGATGAGGAAGTTACTGCCGTTTTTGGAACCACGGGCTTTTCCCAGCATAATGATCTCACCGTCTACGACTGCTACCACGGGCTTGATGGCCAGAGCACCCCCGATGAATGCCACAGTGGGGGAGATACGGCCCCCTTTTTTCAAGTATTCCAGAGTGTCTAAGAGTCCCATGGTGTGGATCTTATGCTTTTGCTCTTGCAGAACGCTTACGATCTCTTCCGCGGTCATTCCCTGCTTTTTCAGCTGCAGGCCGTATTCTACCAGAATCTGTTCCCCAATGGTGGCATTCAGACTGTCTACGACGAAGACTTTGCCTTCATAATCCTCGGCAGCGATCCGGGCACTCTGGCAGGTGCCGGACAGCTTGCTGGAAATAGTAACCACAATGACAGTTTCTCCGGCCGATACAGCTTTTTCGTAGGCTTCTTCGAAGACTGCGGGAGATACCAGACTGGTGGTGGGCAGAGTATCACATTCGATCAGTTTCTCATAGAATTCCTTATGACTGATGGTGACACCGTCAGCATATTCCTCCTCACCGAAGCGGATATGCAGGGGGAGAATCGTGACGTCCTCTCTTGAACTGTTCATATCGGATGCGGAGTCCGTGATAAAACGTATTTTTTCCATAATTGTTTCCTGTACTTTCTATATATAGTTATGATGAATATTCTTTCGGGCGGAAATGCGCCGGGGCATCCATCGGGATGGACATACGACATTGTTCATGTCACCTTGCTGTTAATTCTGTTGGAAAGCCAGTCAGGGTGAGTTTCGGATGGATCATTTCTCTGTGGGATGCTTGACAGAAAACTCTGTAAGATACTGCTCCAGATTATGGGAGATCCGTTCCAGAGAGTCATAGAGATTCAACCGTTGTTCTTCCGTCATGCCATCACCGCCGTGAGCCAGTGCGGAATAGATTCGGGAACTGATCTTTTTGACTACAGTAGTGCCTTCTTCTGTCAGATAATACAGTGTGCGGTAGGAACGTTTATGTTCCGGCAGCTCGCAGGACACCAGCCCCTTGGAACTCAACTGGCTTAAGGTACGGGAGATGGCGGCCTTGTCTTCCTTACACAGCTCCGTCAGCTGCGTGGCGGTCAGCCCCTCCGGGTGCTTTCCCAGATAATACAGACACATGGTATAACCGGCTTTTAAGTCCATCTGTCCCATTTCCAGTTCTTTCAATTTTTGCAGATAACGGTGCAATTCTGTGATAGATACCACAAATCTTTCAAAACGATCCTGCATGAAGGTTCCTCCTGTAAAATGTTGACACTGCAACAACTTTATGAAGTGTAACACATGGATGTTGATAAGTCAACAAAAAGAAGGGCAAAAAAATACCTTATCCATTAAGATAAGGTACTGATAAGAATAAACTATGCAATTTCCAGCCGCTGCTTTATTTTTCGGACATCATTTTCCAATACATTAAGCCGGACGCGAACCAGTTCATCATCTTCTTTTACTTTTAAGGCCCGGTCGAATTTTCTGGATAAATCTAAATGAGCTTCTGCAATTGTACAGATATTACGACTGACTTCATTCTCAAAAGTCAACTCTATATTGGTAAGGCGATTCGCCATAGAGAGCTGACCGGATTCCAGATTGGCAAGGCGCTGTTCCATGGCAATCTGACCGGATTCCAGATTGGCAAGGCGCTGTTCCATGGCAATCTGACCGGATTCCAGATTGGCAAGGCGCTGTTCCATGGCAATCTGACCGGATTCCAGATTGGCAAGGCGCTGTTCCATGGCAATCTGACCGGATTCCAGATTGGCAAGGCGCTGTTCCATGGCAATCTGACCGGATTCCAGATTGGAAACACGTTGTTCCAAAGAATCGAATCTTTGCTCCAGTGAATCAAGTCGCTGCTCCACCCTGTCGAGTCGCTGTTCGACCTTATCAAGTCGCTGCTCCACCCTGTCGAGTCGCTGTTCGACCTTATCAAGTCGTTGCTCCACCCTGCCCAGTCGTTGGTCTATACTTTCTAATTTAATTACTATCGTCTCTAATAATTCCCGGTTGGTCATGAATTCTCCTCCTGTACATGTATACTAGCACAGTTCAAAAGTGCTGACAATTGGGCAATATAGAGAAAAAAGCGATTGTGAATTATTACAACAAAAAATATGATAAATGGATGATAAGCCCCAAAAACATGATATACCCAAGGAAAAAGAGTACGGCAAAATAAACAATGCCGATTGGAACGGTAGAAGAGCCAGAGAGAGCGGCTACGGTATGGATTGTACTGCGTATTCGTTTATGCTATGCTAAATAGCAGAAGTATTCCGGAAACGGGAATGCACAATGTGCAAAAAGCATAATGCACTAAAATCACATGGTGTGATAGATCGTATTGAACATAGAAAGAGTGAGGACTACAGCATGCTCAGACCCAGCATCGGTATTGATTGGGACGATGTTACCGCCCCGTTTAACAGTATCGCCATCCGTATGGCAAATGAAAAATATCATCCGAAGGAACCCTATCGCATGGAGGAAATCACTTCCTGGGCCAACGAAGGGCGGACTTCGGTGATCAAAGAATTCTATAACGATCCGGAACTGTACCAAAGGCAGATCCCGACCGAGGAGACGAAACGAGGGATCCGCAGACTGATGCAGATCGCGGATGTCTTTTTCATTACTGCGGTGTCACCACATTTTATGGGAGTGCGGGCAGAACAGATCATGACCCACTTCCCGGAGCTTCCACCGGAAAATATTATTCTGGGAAGTGCCAAGGATCGTGTCCATTTTGATATTGTGCTGGATGATGCCATCCACAATATTCTGGAGAGCAAGGCGGAGTATCCGGTGCTGATGCGGAAGCCCTGGAATGCCAAAATGACGGGGCTGTTGTCCGTAAATACCATGGCGGAATTTGTCTCTCTGGTGAAGCAGATCATGAAAGCATCCACTTCTAAGACAGAGAAGATCACTGCTCCGGCGGTGCTGGCCCTGGTGGGGCCGTCCGGCTCCGGCAAACGGGAGATTACGGAAGCTTTGTGCGGTAGCCGCGGGACAGGCGCGAGCGAAAGGACAGAGGGTGGGGAGATTTTTGTCCGCCCGGTGAACTACTGCACGGAACCGGGGCGCTACGGCCACAAGTACGTCCCGGAGGAAGCCTTCGACCGGATGAACTTTTTTGAAAAAACGGCTTATGCCGGGGTACGGTACGGCACCAGAAAGGAAGACATTCAGACCTTGCTGGATCAGGGAAAGTTTGCGGTGATCCCCGTGGATATGTGCGGTGCCATTGCCATGAAGCGTTCCTTTCCCACCCATATTATCTATGTGGCGAGAGATAAAGAAAAGCTGATCGCCGATATCATTGATTCCGACTATGACACCGAGGAAAAGACACTTCGGATCCTGTCTATCGATGCGGAGAAGCGTAATCGCAAGATCTGTGATTATGTGATCCATAATGATACCATAGAAGGGGAACGTGTCAGCGGAGCGGAAGAAATCCGGCGGCTGATCCTGCTGGAAGGCGAAAAATACTGAAATGTACCGGGGAGCGATACCCGGAAAACGGAATAGAGTTGCACAAAACCGGATAGAGAAGGAGCGGGGCGGACGGATACGTATGGAAGAAAAACAGCTGAAATACTATAAAATGCATCATGATTTACAGGAACAGATCCGACTGGGAGAACTGCGCAGCGGTGACCGTGTTCCCTCGGAGAACCAGCTGGCCGCCGCTTATCAGGTGAGCCGCCAGACCGTCCGCAAGGCACTGGCCATTCTGGAACAGGAGGGATACATCTATGCGGTACACGGGAAAGGCACCTTTGTGTCGGAGCGGGTCCGCCCGGAGCATAAGTCTCACAACATTGCCGTGGTGACCACCTATCTGTCGGATTATATTTTTCCCCGGGTTATTCAGGGCATCGATGAAGTTCTTACGGCACAGGGGTATAGCATTTTATTAAAAAATACAAGAAACTCCCGGAGCCAGGAGGCACGGTGTCTGGAGGAACTGTTGCAGAAGGATATCGACGGGGTCATCATCGAACCCAGTAAGAGCCAGATCAGCTGCAGACATCTGCATCTGTATGAGCGGCTGGAAGAATACGGAATTCCCTATGTGTTTATTCAAGGCTGCTTCGACCAGATGGAAGACAAGCCCCAGGTGCTGATGGACGATTGCAGGGGAGGTCATCTGATCACAAAATATCTCCTGGATACCGGGCATCGTGATATTGCCGGAGTGTTCAAGGCAGATGACATCCAGGGACAGAACCGTCACCGGGGCTATGTACAGGCCCTGCAGGAAGCAGGTGTCCTCTACGATCCGGACAAGGTGATCTGGTTCCATACCGAGGATCGTAAAGTCCACCCACAGGAGGGAATCCGGCGTCTGATCTCCAAGGGAACCAGACTCGACAGTGTGGTCTGTTACAATGACCAGATCGCCATGCAGGTCATCCCGACGCTGACTTCACGGGGGATTCGCGTCCCGGAGGACATTTCCGTCACCGGTTATGACAATTCCTACATGGCCATCGGCGGAGGTTTTCAGCTGACCACTATCGTTCATCCCCAGGAAAAACTGGGAGAAATGGCGGCACAGCTGTTACTGTCACTGCTTCATGGGGAATCTCTGGGACCGGAAGAGAGAAAGATTCTCATCCAGCCGGAGCTTGTCGTAGGAAATACAACTTGTTAGCAGAAGCATACAAGTTGTAATATGGTAATATCGAAATTGTATGATGCCAGGGTCAAAAGGTCTAAGCCCACATGAGCTTGCTCATAGGTGGGTGAAAGACCTTAGGACCCGCCCCGATATGAGCATAAAAGTGGGATGATAATCCCACGATATGCGAATATTGGGTAGGATTGTGGGAGTGCGTAGCACGGAACAATCCGTAGGCATCAAAGTCGGGGGCTTTTGACCCCGACATCATTGTATTCAACTATAGGAGGTATTACTTATGTTACAGACAAAAAAATATCAATTCTGGTTTTGTACGGGATCACAGGACTTGTATGGGGACGAGTGCCTGGCAAAGGTAGCGGAGCACTCTCACAAGATCGTGGATGCCCTGAACGCTTCCGGTGTGTTACCTTATGAGGTGGTATGGAAGCCGACCCTGATCACTAACGAACTGATCCGCCGTACTTTTAATGAAGCAAATCTGGATGACACTTGTGCCGGTGTTATCACCTGGATGCATACTTTCTCTCCGGCAAAATCCTGGATCCTGGGATTACAGGAGTATCGTAAGCCCCTGCTGCATTTCCATACTCAGTTCAATGAGGAACTGCCCTATGACACCATCGACATGGATTTCATGAATGAGAACCAGTCTGCCCACGGTGACAGAGAGTACGGTCATATCGTGACCCGCATGCGCATGGAGCGTAAGGTTGTGGTAGGCCACTGGTCTGATCCTGTGGTACAGGGCAAGATCGCATCCTGGATGCGTACTGCAGTCGGCGTGGTGGAGAGCAGCCATATCCGTGTCATGCGTGTGGCTGACAACATGCGCAATGTAGCAGTAACCGAAGGTGATAAGGTAGAAGCACAGATCAAGTTTGGCTGGGAAGTAGACGCTTACCCTGTAAACGAGATCGCAGAGAGTGTAAATGCCGTATCTGCATCCGATGTCAATGCACTGGTAGACGAGTACTACGAGAAATATAATATTTTATTAGAGGGAAGAGACCCCGAAGAGTTTAAAAAACATGTGGCTGTACAGGCACAGATCGAACTGGGATTTGAACGTTTCCTGGAAGAGAAGAATTATCAGGCTATCGTTACCCACTTCGGAGATCTGGGTGCGTTGAAGCAACTGCCCGGACTGGCCATTCAGAGACTGATGGAGAAGGGCTACGGCTTCGGCGCAGAAGGTGACTGGAAGGTAGCCGCCATGGTACGTCTGATGAAGATCATGACCGCAGGCAAAAAGGATGCCAAGGGTACTTCCATGCTGGAGGATTACACCTACAATCTGATCAAGGGCAAGGAAGGTATTCTGGAAGCCCATATGCTGGAGATCTGCCCCACCATTGCGGACGGTCCCATCAGTATCAAGTGCCAGCCCCTGTCCATGGGAGACAGAGAAGATCCTGCAAGACTGGTATTTACTTCCAAGGAAGGTCATGGTATCGCTACTTCCCTGATCGACATGGGCAATCGTTTCCGTCTGATCATCAACGATGTGAACTGCAAGAAAGTGGAGAAACCCATGCCGAAGCTTCCTACCGCTACCAACTTCTGGACTCCCGAACCGGATCTGTATACCGGCGCGGAAGCATGGATCCTGGCAGGAGGTGCACATCATACCGCATTTACCTACGATCTGACCGCAGAGCAGATGGGTGACTGGGCATCCATGATGGGCATCGAGGCTGTATACATCGACAAGGATACGAAGATCCGCGATCTGAAGAGAGACCTGATGCTGGGAGAAGTATTCTACCGCTAAAATATGCTACCCGAAAAATCTGTTTTCGTGTATAATAGAAAATAGTATTGCAGAGAACGAAATAAAAATCTGCAGGCAGAATCTGCGGGTAGAAGTTACCTGCAGATAGAAGAAGGGTATCGTAGAAATGTTAAAAGTGTTTTTGGTGGAGGATGAATTTGTCATCCGTGAAGGAATCAAAAATAATATTGACTGGAAGGCTCATGGCTATGAGTTCTGTGGGGAGGCCGGCGACGGAGAGCTGGCCTATCCCATGATCCAGAAATTGCGTCCGGATATCGTGATCACCGATATCCGGATGCCGTTTATGGACGGCCTGGAACTGAGCCGTCTGATCCGCAAGGAGCTTCCGGACACAGAAATCATTATTCTGTCCGGTTACCAGGAATTTGAATATGCCAAGGAAGCTATCAAGCTGGGAGTGGCCCAGTATCTGTCCAAACCCATCAATGGTGAGGAACTGCTGGCGGAATTGGATGAATTGTCGGCGAAGATCGAGGAGAAGCGCAGAGCCATTCAGATCAGAGAGCGGTATTTGCAGGAGATGGAGGAAAACAATCTCAGAGAGCGGAAAAAACTGTTCCAGGAACTGGTCACCGGAGAAAGCACCGTGGCAGAACTGTTGGAATCGGCAGAGATTCTGGGGATCGATCTGTCGGCACCCTGGTACAATATTATTCTGTTCAAGACCCAGTCTCTGCGTCATGCGCAGGATGAGTATTCCGGCAGCCTGATCCGGATCGAACAGGAACTGCGGGGACTGGAAGACGGCAGGACGGTGATCACCTTTGATCGTAATCTGGAAGGAAAAGCATTCTTACTAAAAGCCGATTCCGAGGAACAGCTATTGCTGCTGCAACAGGAATACATAGAAAAGGTCAAGGACATTATGGAAGGCTATGAGCATGTGCGGTATTTCGGTGGTATCGGCAAGCCGGTGAATCGTCTGCGGGAGCTTCCGGCATCTTTTGAACAGGCCAGTCATGCTTTTGCCCACAGATATCTGGTGCAGGACAGCCGGATCCTGGACAGCGGACATATGACGGAGGAAGCGCAGAAGGAAGATAATTTTGACATCAAGGAAGTCAATCCAAAGCAGATCGACCGCACAAGAATCCAGGAATTCTTAAAACAGGGTGACCGGGAGGAAGTGGTCTACTTCGTGGAAGAATTTTTCCGGGATCTCAGCAACAAGGCACTGCAGTCCAATATTTTCAGGCAGTATATTACCATGGATGTCTATTTCTGTGTGGCAGATTTTCTGGAAAGCCTGCAGACGGATACGCAGGAACTGGAAACACCCAATCAGGACGAGAAGACCCTGCAGGACAGCGATAGTGCGATCCATTACATTACCAGAATTCTGCAGAAAGCACTGGCGGTCAGAGATAAGGCTGCCAGCAGCCGGTATGATGATGTGGTGGAACAGGTGATGAAATACATTGATGAGAATTATGCAGACGAGGAACTTTCCCTGAATCTGCTGGCATCCCACGTGAATTTCTCACCAAACCATCTGAGCATGATCTTCAGCCAGCAGACCGGACAGAGCTTTATCAAATATCTGACAGACTATCGTATGAACAAGGCGAAGGAACTCTTGCGCTGCACCGGCAAGCGCAGCAGCCTGATCAGCCAGGAGGTGGGCTACAAGGATCCACACTATTTCTCCTATCTGTTCAAGAAGACCCAGGGGATGACCCCTACCCAGTACCGGGGCGGCACCAATTAGCCGTGGCCATGGATAAGGGGGATTCCTATGAGAAAAAAGATAAAAGAATTGTATGAACATTCGACACTGGTGGCAAAGATAAGATATTCCTATCTTTGCCTTCTGGTGCCTTTTGTATTGTTCCTGATCTTTTGCTTCTATAATTTATGGAACAATAACCGCAGATACGAGGATATGATCAATTCCTCCGTCATGGCCAGCCAGTTCAGCCTGGATTTCCAGAAGGATTTCGATTATGAGACTTATCTGCTGATTGTAGGGAACAAGACACTGGAAGAGTCCAGTCTGCATGATATGCTGGTGGAGGCAGATGGCATCGTGGCCGGTCTGGAAGAACTGACGGAATCTCAGGAGAACCTGAAACGACTGACCAGTGTCAAAAAATATCTGAACAATCTGGAGACCTATATCGGCAGGATCGAGGACAATATCCGGGAAGGCAACCGCTACGAGGACAACATGGAAATCTGGGAAAATGATGTGCAGATTGTGACGTCTCTGGTGGGTGATACCATTTCCCAGTACATCTATTACGAGATCCGGGGGATTCAGGAGAGCAGGCAGCAATATCAGGATTTCTTCGTGAATATGATCCGTTTCTCCATCATTGCCTTTGCACTGATACTGATTCTGTTTTTATTCTTATCCTATTATATACCGTTAAGTATCACGAGCCCCATAAGACGCCTTACCCAGGTGACGGATCAGGTGGCAAAAGGTGACCTGACGGTGCGCTCCGACGTGACGGGGGGCGTGGAGGCCCAGGTGCTCAGCGATTCACTGAATACAATGATCGACAAGATCAACGAACTGTTAGAGCAGGTGAAGACGGAGCAGATCCGGTTGCGCAAGGCGGAATTTGAACTGCTGCAGTCCCAGATCAATCCGCACTTCTTATATAATACGCTGGATGCCATTGTATGGCTGGCGGAAGCGGGAGAACAGAAAAAGGTCGTGAGCATGGTAGGCAGCCTGTCGGACTTTTTCCGGATCTCATTGAATCAGGGACAGGATATTCTGGATGTAAAAGAAGAACTGCAGCACGTCCGCAGCTACCTGGAGATCCAGCAGATGCGTTATCAGGACATCCTTCAATATGAGATCTGTGTTCCGGAAGAATTAAACCATTGCCAGATTCCCAAGATCACGCTGCAGCCTCTGGTGGAAAATGCACTGTACCACGGAATCAAGAACAAACGTGGCAAGGGCATGATACGGATCGAAGGAGAACTGGACGGAGAGGATTGCATTCTGTTGATCACGGACAACGGCAAGGGGATGACGCCGGAGCGGCTGGAGCAGGTGAGGAAAGGCATCCGCAACCGGAAGGCCCGGGAGACCGATATCTACGGCCTGTACAATGTGAACGAACGTATCCGTCTGAATTTCGGCGAAAACTATGGTATCACCATTACCAGTACCTACGGGGAGGGCACCTGTGTCACGGTCCGGCTTCCGCAGCATTAAAAAAATGAACCACTATCGTAAAAAAATCAACTTTTTACGCCGGTGGTTTTTTTTACCATAAAAATTTCAACTTTTCCGTGAGGTATCTTCATGGTTTTTTCCCCGGATCCGCTTTACAATAAGATCATCAAAGAAATAGTTCTTTGGGAAACAAAAACAAATTGGGAGGTTACACAATGAAGAAGAAAATTTTAGCAGCAGTAATGGCAGCAACCATGGTATTCAGCCTTGTAGCATGCGGCTCCTCTGATGCAGGCAGCAGCGCAGCAACCGGAAGTGCAAACGCAGCAACCGAAAGTGCAAGCGCAGGAACGACCAGCTCCAGCTCCTCCGGAGATATGATCAAAGTCGGCATCATCAACAACGACCCCAACGAGTCCGGTTACCGTACCGCAAACGATAAGGATATGAAGAATACCTTTACCGAGGCTAACGGCTACGAAGCATCTTTCGCATACAGCTTAAAGAACGATGAGCAGATCACTGCAGCACAGAAGTTCATTCAGGATGGCGTTGACTATCTGCTTCTTTCCGCAGCAGATACCGCAGGTTGGGATTCCGTATTGAAGGATGCACAGGATGCAGGTATCAGAGTTATCCTCTTCGACCGTACCATTGATGCAGATGAGAGCCTGTATGAGGCATCCATCGTATCCGATATGGCAAAGGAAGGCCAGACCGCAGTTGACTGGTTAAAGAGCCAGAACTTAAGTGAATACAACATTATCCACTTACAGGGTGTTATGGGTTCCGCAGCACAGCAGGGACGTACCGGTGCTCTGGATGACGCAGCAGCAAACGACGGATTCAATCTGGTAACACAGCAGACCGCTGAGTGGAACGCAGAGAAAGCACAGCAGATCGTACAGTCTGTAATCGACGCAGGTACTCCTTTCAACGTAATCTACGCTGAGAACGATGATATGGCTAAGGGTGCTGTAGCAGCTCTGGATAAGGCTAATATCTCCCACGGTGTTGGTAAAGACGTTATCGTTATGGGCTTTGACTGCAACAAGTGGGCTCTGGAAGAACTGAAGGCAGGCAACTGGAACTACGATGGACAGTGCAATCCTTTCCAGGCTTCCTATATCGATGACATCATCAAGAAGCTGGAGAACGGCGAGACCATCTCCGAGAAGACCATCATCATGGATGAGAAAGGCTTCGATGCAACCACCATTACTCAGGAAGATGTAGACAACTACGGTATCTAATCTGACGTAAACGACCAGAAGCGCGGCGCATGCTAGCTCCGCGCTTCTTTTATCAAAAGAGTAACTATTCAGAACCCCATTCGCAAAAGGCTCTTTCAGAGCCCACTTTATTGCGAATGTGGTTACTTCGCCCTATAAATATCATAAAATATTCTTACGAATGCCAGCATTCGAAGAACATTTCATGATATTTACATGGCTCTGAATAGTTACAGATTAAGGGGTGAAACTTTTGGACAATAACACAGTATTGGAAATGAAAAATATTCACAAAAGCTTTCCCGGTGTACGTGCTCTGAAAGGTGTGGACTTCCATCTGAACAAAGGTGAGATCCATGCGCTGATGGGAGAAAACGGTGCCGGAAAGTCAACCCTGATCAAGGTACTGACAGGTGTCTACAGCAAAGATGAAGGTCAGATCTTCATCGACGGCAATGACAAAGCCGTATCCATTCACTCTCCGCAGGAGGCACAGAAGCTGGGCATCAGTACGGTATATCAGGAGATTACACTCTGCCCGAATTTGTCCGTGGCGGAGAACATGTACATAGGACGTTCCAATAAGATCTATCAGAACTGGAAAAAAATGAATGAGGACGCAGACAAGATCTTACAGAATCTGGATATTCCCGCGAAAGCGTCCCAGCAGCTGGCAAGCTGTTCCATCGCCGTACAGCAGATGGTAGCCATTGCCAGAGCTGTAGATATGGATTGTAAAGTACTGATCCTGGATGAGCCGACCTCCTCTCTGGATGAGCAGGAAGTGACAAAGCTCTTCGGCCTGATGCGCGATCTGAAGGCCAGAGGCGTGGGTATCATCTTCGTAACTCATTTCCTGGATCAGGTATATGAAGTGTGTGACAAGATCACTGTTATGCGTGACGGCAGTCTGGTAGGCGAATATGCCATCAAGGATCTGCCCAGAGTACAACTGGTATCCAAAATGTTGGGTAAGGAACTGGATGACCTGTCCGATATCAAAGGCGAGCAGCCCACGGAACAGAAGACGGAGAACGGAGAGCCCTTATTTGAGACCAAAGATCTGTGCAGCGATGCCGGAATCAAGCCCTTTGACTTCTATATTAAGAAGGGCGAGGTCAATGGATTTACGGGACTGCTGGGATCTGGCCGAAGCGAGTGCGTCCGCGCTATTTTCGGTGCTGACCGTGTCATCGGCGGTACGGTGAAAAAGAACGGCAAGCAGGTCAAGATCAATAAGCCTCTGGATGCTATGCGTTGTGGAATCGGCTATCTGCCGGAGGATCGTAAGCGTGACGGTATCGTAGGTGACTTGTCCGTAAGAGAGAATATTATCCTGGCATTACAGGTGCTTCGTGGATTCTTCCACCCTATTTCCAAGGTGGAAGCTAATAAATTTGCAGACGAATACATCAAACTGCTGGATATCAAGACGGCATCGGCCGAAACACCCATCAAGTCGCTGTCCGGCGGTAATCAGCAGAAGGTAATCTTAGCCAGATGGCTTCTGACCCATCCGGAATATCTGATTCTGGATGAGCCCACCCGAGGTATCGATGTCGGTACCAAGGTGGATATCCAGAAGCTGGTACTGAAGCTGGCAAGTGAAGGCATGAGCGTGACCTTCATCTCTTCCGAGACCGACGAGATGCTCCGTACCTGCTCCCGACTGGTAGTCATGAGAGACCGCAAGGTGGTAGGAGAATTGTCCGGAGAAGATCTGACCCAGACCAAGATTATGAGTACGATTGCCGGAGGTGAAAGTAAGCATGAGTAATGAAAAGAAAGTAGAAAAAGGTAATAAAAATTTCCTGAGCGGATTGTTCCGGCAGCAGATTTTCATTCCCATTGCGGCCCTGATAATCCTGGCAGTATTCAATCTGATCGCAGACCCCAGCTTCTTCAAGATCACACTGGGATATAACAGCGCAGGAGATCCGGTATTGTCCGGTTACCTGATGACGATCCTGGACTACGGTTCCGAACTGGCTATTTTAGCCATTGGCATGACGCTGGTCACAGCTGCTTCCGGCGGACAGGATATCAGTGTGGGCGCTACCATCGCCATTGCAGGCAGCGTGATCTTAAGAGTCCTGTGTGGTACCAATTCCAGACCGGATACCCTGCAGGCTCCCATTATCGTAGCATTCCTGGTGGCATGTGTGGCAGCGATGCTGTTCGGCGCCTTTAACGGTGTGCTGGTAGCATATTTCAAGATCCAGCCCATGGTAGCGACCCTGATCCTCTATACGGCAGGCCGTTCCATTGCCGCATGGATCAACAACAACGAACTTCCTATCGTAAGTGATCCTACCTTCAGTTATTTCGGCGGATTTATCCCCGGGATCCCCATTCCCACACCGTTCTTCATTGCAGCGGCCTGTGTACTGGTGATCTTCCTGGTGCTGAAGTTCACGACACTGGGACTTTACACCCAGTCCGTAGGTATTAATGAGAATTCTTCCAAACTGAACGGCCTGAATCCCACATTTATCAAGTTCCTGACCTTTGTGATCCTGGGACTGTGCGTGGCAGTGGCAGCACTGATCAAAGTAAGCCGTCTGTCCTCCATCAACTATTCAGTTATCGCAAAGGATATCGAGATGGATGCGATCCTGGCAGTAGCCCTGGGCGGCAACTCCTTAAGCGGTGGTAAGTTCAATATGGCAGCTTCCATTCTGGGTGCATACGTGATTCAGTTCCTGACCACCACTTTATACAAATTTGATGTACAGTCCGATGCACTTCCCGCTTACAAAGCAGTGGTCGTCATCCTGTTAGTAGTACTCAGTACTCCCAAGGTAAGAGAATGGCTGTCCGCTCTCGGCAAAAAGCTGAAGCAGGGCAAGGCCGTAAAGGAGGTTGGCTAAAATGGGTAAGAAGTTAAAAAATATGACAGATACCAATCTGCTGCTGACCATCACGATCGTAGTATTTTTCGTAATGTATATCGGAGCCATCGTGTTCCAGGGAAAAGGCTTCTTAAAACCTCAGACATTTTTCAACATTCTGAACGCTAACGCAGCACTGATCATTCTGTCCTGCGGCATGAGTTTAGTCATGATCACCGGTGGAATCGATATTTCCGTCGGCGGTGTGGTGGCACTGGTCAGCATGAGCTGCGCCGTATATCTGGACTTCGGCGGCGGGAATGTATTCATTTCCCTGCTGATCGCCGTAGCCATCGGCCTTGCTTTCGGTATTGTACAGGGATTCCTGGTAGCGTATTTGGACATCCAGCCCTTTATCGTGACACTGGCTGGTATGTTCTTCGCCAGAGGTATGACAACGATCGTAAATACCAAACCTTTCAACGTAGCCAACGAAAGTTTCACTGCTTTGAAGGAAACCCGTGTGATCGTTCCAGGAATGGGCTCCGTGAACAAACTGGGCAATTACGTCAATGCTTATGTGGAGATCGGTGTGATTGTGGCACTTTTAGTAGTCATTCTGATGTTTATCATGCTTCGTTGGACCAAGATGGGCCGCAGCTTCTATGCGGTAGGCGGTAACAATCAGAGCGCGCTGATGTTAGGTATCAATGTGAAGAGAACCAAGTTCATGTCCCATCTGCTCTGCGGACTGTTGGCAGGTATCGGCGGCTATGTGTACTTCCTGCATGTAGGAAGCGGATCTGCTTCTCATGCCAGCGGCATGGAGATGAACGCCATTGCATCCTCCATCATCGGCGGTACGATGCTGACTGGTGGTGTCGGCAATATCATCGGAACTTTCTTCGGTGTATTGTCCCTGAGCACCATCCAGAATATCGTATCCAGTGCAGGTCTGGATCAGGCATGGTGGACCGGTATCACCATTGCAGCTATGCTGTGTCTGTTCCTGGTAGTACAGAGTGTGGTCATCGCAAGAAAAAAGAAAATGCTGCAGAACAAATAAAAGCAGCTGAAAATAGGGAGGAGCGGAAAGAGCGTGGCTGGTGTGCAGTCACACTCTTTTTCCGCTAGTAAAAGGAATCCACCGAATATCAGGGGGTAGAAGTTATGAAAAAAACGAAGGTAAAAAAGCAGAAAACTCTGAAAAAGCAGGGATGCAGCCTGTTCCTGTTGTTGATGCTGCTGGCACTGGCACCGGTAGTTTTGGCAACAGTGATCCTCAGTACCACATCTTTACGTCTGACCAGAACGAATCTGGAAGGCAGTGTGCAGACCACACTGCATGTAACTGCGGATAATCTGGCAAAATACTGTAAGGAAAATGAGATCACGGCAATAAATGCCAGCGGTTATTATGAGTACCTGGACAGCCTGAAGGAAGAAGGCCTGGAGATGGCCATTCTTGCAGACGGCATTCCGGCTACCACATCTATTAAAAATGAAAATGACTATCGTATCCGTGAAATCCCCATGGATCAGGATCTTGGGACGGAGGGATATTATGATAAAAATGTAGTGATTGAGGGAAATACTTATTATGGTTATTATATCCCGATTATGAATAACGGACAGATCACTGCAGTGGCTTTTGCGGCGGAACGGAAAAATGAGATCACCGATGCCCTGTGGGAGATCGAGGTTGTATTCATGGTCTGCGCAGTGGGCATGGTGATCCTGTTTGGTGTTATCTGCTTTTTCCTGAGCAGAGCACTGTCGGGCAAGATGAAAGAGACCGGCAGCAGGGTGGATGCCCTGGCGGAAGGTGATCTGAGTGCCAGAAAAGAATCCGACAGTATTGTCCGGGAAATCCGTAATCTGTTACAGAATACCTCACAGATGCAGCGGAGTCTGGCACAGGTCATCGGCGGTGTACAGGAGGTATCCGGAGAACTTCTAAACAGTGTACGGCAGGTGGCAGAGGGAAGCGATGCCACCACAGAACAGGCTGGACAGATCAGTCAGGCGATGGAGCAGCTGTCTTCCGCAGCGGAGGAAATGGCGGAAAATGTGCAGAATATCAGTGACCGTATGGATGAGATCGGAGAGGCGGTCAATGACATCAGTGTCAGTGCCGGACAGCTGCAGAAGGATTCGGAAGAAATACAGGACAACAGCAAAAAGGCGGGGGAAGGCATGGAAAAGATCATGACCGGCAGCAATCGTTCTGTGGAATCCGTGAATACCATTACAGCGAAGATTCATGAGACCAACGATTATATCGAAAAGATCGATGAGGCGGTAGCTCTGATCTTCTCCATTTCCGGACAGACCAATCTGTTAAGTCTGAATGCCTCCATCGAGGCCGCCAGAGCCGGAGAGGCGG
>ERZ791695.256-NODE-256-length-42973-cov-8.7155_pt1 | contig 42973 bp, 36 predicted proteins | sample MGYA00509956_ERZ791695 | MGnify/ENA primary metagenome ERZ791695 (study PRJEB30046, sample SAMN00715234) | human gut metagenome | study: EMG produced TPA metagenomics assembly of the A metagenome-wide association study of gut microbiota in type 2...
CGCCTGACCCGGGAGATGAAGGAAGCTGCCAAGCTGCTGGAATTTGAGCACGCGGCCTTCCTGCGCGACCAGATCGACCGCCTGCGCCGGGGCGAGAACCCCACCGTGGATTCCTCGGCAGAGACGGAGCGGAAGCAGAACCATGCACAGACACAGAGAAGAGGGAGAAAGTACCTTGGCAAACGATAAAATAGTCATCAAGGGTGCGCGGGAGCACAATTTAAAAAACGTAAATCTGACCCTCCCGCGTGAAAAATTCATCGTTATGACCGGCCTGTCCGGCTCGGGCAAGTCGAGCCTTGCCTTCGACACCATCTACGCCGACGGCCAGCGCCGCTATGTCGAGAGCCTGTCCAGCTACGCCCGGATGTTCCTTGGCCGGATGGACAAGCCCGATGTGGACGAGATCACCGGCCTGTCTCCGGCCATTTCCATCGACCAGAAGACCACCAGCCACAACCCCCGCTCCACCGTGGGTACCGTGACGGAAATTTACGATTATCTGCGCCTTTTGTACGCCCGTGTAGGCGTGCCGCACTGCCCGGTGTGTGGGCGGGTCATCAGCCAGCAGAGCGTGGATGAGATGGTGGACGCTGTGCTCAAGCTGGAAGAGGGGACGAAGTTCCAGGTCCTCGCGCCTGTCGTCCGTCAGCGCAAAGGCACCCAGCAGAAAGAGCTGGACGCCGCCCGCCGCGCCGGTTACGCCCGCGTAAAAATCGACGGTAACATGTACGACCTCGACGAGGAGATCGCGCTGGAAAAGAACATCAAGCACACCGTGGAGATCGTCGTTGACCGTCTTGCCATGCGCAAGGGCATCCGCGGCCGTCTGGCTGACTCGCTGGAAACGGCGCTTGCCCTTACCGACGGCGTGGCTGAGGTGGATGTCATCGGCGGCGAGTGCATGACCTTCAGCCAGAATTTCGCCTGCCCCGAGCACGGCATCTCCATCAGCGATTTGTCGCCCCGGCTCTTCTCCTTCAATAACCCTCTGGGTGCCTGCGAGAAGTGTACCGGCCTCGGCACCTTCATGCGGGTGGACGAAGAGCGCATCCTGCCCAACCGGAATCTCTCGATTCGGGAAGGCGCCATCAAAGCCAGCGGCTGGTACTACGCCGAAGGCTCTGTAGCCGAGATGTATTATCTGGGTCTGGGCAAAAAATACGGTTTTACGCTGGATACGCCCATCAAAGAGATGAGCACCGAGGCCGTCAACGCCCTGCTCTACGGCACCAACGAAGAAAAGATCGAGATGCACCGCACGAATGAGTTCGGCAGCGGCGTCTATTATAATACCTTTGAGGGCATCGTCGAGAACCTTGAGCGCCGCTTCCGCGAGACGAACAGCGAGTGGATGAAGGAGGAGATCGGCAGCTTCATGTCGGGCGTCGAGTGTCCCGACTGCCATGGCAAGCGCCTGAAACCGGTGGTGCTGGCTGTGACCATCGGCGGCAAAAACATCAGCGATTTCTGCGAAATGTCGATTCGGGACGAGCTGAAATTCATCGCTGACAATGAGCCGAACCTGACCGAAAAGCAGAAGCAGATCGGCGGCCAGATCATGAAGGAGATCAAGAACCGCCTGCAGTTTTTGCAGAGCGTGGGCCTCGATTATCTCACACTGGCCCGGTCGGCAGGCACCCTGTCCGGCGGCGAGAGCCAGCGCATCCGCCTGACCACCCAAATCGGAAGCGCTCTGTCGGGTGTGTTGTACGTGCTGGATGAGCCGTCCATCGGCCTGCACCAGCGCGACAACGATAAACTCATCGCGACGCTGAAAAATCTCCGCGACCTCGGCAATACGGTCATCGTGGTCGAGCACGACGAGGATACCATGCGCAGCGCCGATTATATCGTGGACGTCGGCCCGGGCGCGGGCGTCCACGGCGGCGAGATCGTGGCCGCAGGCTCCGTCAAGGACATCTGCAAGGCCAAGCGCAGCATCACCGGCGACTATCTGTCGGGCCGCAAGCGCATCGAGGTGCCGCAGACCCGCCGCCCTGGCAACGGAAATTTCCTCACGGTGAAGGGTGCGCGCGAAAACAATCTGCGCAACATCGACGTAAAATTTCCGCTGGGCGAGTTCGTCTGCGTGACGGGCATCTCCGGCTCGGGCAAGTCGAGCCTCATCAACGAGATTTTGTATAAGACCCTCGCCTGTGAGCTGAACGGCGCCCGCTCCCGCGCTGGCAAGTGCGATGGGGTAGAGGGCCTCGAGTTCGTGGATAAGGTCATCGGCATCGACCAGCAGCCCATCGGGCGCACGCCCCGCTCCAACCCGGCCACCTATACCGGCGTGTTCAACGACATCCGCACGGTCTTTTCCCAGACACAGGACGCCAAAATGCGGGGCTACGGCCCGGGACGGTTCAGCTTCAACGTCCGGGGCGGCCGCTGCGAGGCCTGCGAGGGCAACGGCATCCTCCAAATCGAGATGCACTTCCTGCCGGACGTCTACGTTCCCTGCGAGGTCTGCAAGGGCGCACGCTACAACCGCGAAACGCTGGAAGTCAAGTATAAGGAAAAGACTATCTCTGACGTGCTGAACATGACCGTGGAAGAGGCGGTCGTCTTCTTCGCCAACCAGCCGAAAATCGCCCGCAAGCTGCAGACGCTGTTGGACGTGGGCCTGGGGTATGTCACGCTGGGGCAGAGCGCCACGACCCTTTCGGGCGGCGAGGCGCAGCGTGTCAAGCTGGCCAACGAGCTGGCCCGCCGCAGCACGGGTAAGACCGTGTATATCCTCGACGAGCCGACTACCGGCCTCCACATGGCTGATGTTCACCGCCTCATCGAGGTGCTGCAGAAGCTGGTGGATGCAGGCAACACCGTCATCGTCATCGAACACAACCTCGACCTCATCAAGTGCGCCGACCATATCATCGATCTCGGCCCCGAGGGCGGCAGTGCCGGCGGCCTCATCGTCGCCGAGGGCACGCCGGAGCAGGTGGCCGAGGTGCCGGGCAGCTTTACCGGCCAGTACCTCAAGCCCCTGCTGGAAAAGGATGCGAAACTCCGCGCAGAGGGCAAATAAAGCAGTATAAAACAGAGCCGCAGTCTTCCAAAAGACTGCGGCTCTGTTGTTTGCAAAAGTTCCAGATAAAACAAAAAGCTCTTCAGTCTCTCGACTGAAGAGCTCTGGTCCAGGAAGACTGGACAAATCCGAACTTTTTTCCTCTGCCGAATCGGCGGTCAAAGTGTCCTCAAATCGGACGGTTTGGGTGCCATCCTTGTAGTTGAACGTGATCAAGGTTCGGTCATCATACAGGAAAATGGCATTCACAAAAATTTCAATTAGCGCTTTCCGCTGCTTTTGCTGCGATATATCGAACTTTCTAAATTTCAGCAACCAGAATCGAATAAAATCTTCGTTGAAGCTGGGCTTCTTCAACTTTTCATCTGCAATTTTTGCAGTCAACTCATCTTTCTGAATTTCCAGCGCTTCCAGACGCTCTTTCGTTGTCCGGGTGTACAAGCCATCCTCGATGGCCTTCATCAGGTTGTCCAGCTTTTTGTTGACCTCTCGCAGTTGCTTTTCCAGCAGCGGGATCGTTGTGTTCTCCTGATTCTGTACATCCATGACCAGTTGAACGATCTTGTCGATCACCACATCGTCCTGAATCAGCTTCATGGTCTCCCGGACGACCAGATCTTCCAGCCATTCTTTCTGCACGGTCTTTTTGTTGCAGCCCTTGCGCCGCTTGACGTTGGCGCACTTGTAATAATAGTAGGTGCGCCCAGTGGCACTGGTTCCGCTTTCGCCGAACATCAGTGCACCGCACTTGCCGCAGAACAGCTTGGTGGTCAACAGGTATTCTTCGTCGGCTTTGCCGCAGGCAGGGGCGCGCTTGTTCTTGTCCATACGCTTCTGCACCCGGTCAAACAGGTCTTTCGGAACGATAGCCGGAATCGCATCCGGCACAACGATATCCCGGAAAGACAGTTCTCCAATGTACCGGCGGTTCTTCAACATGGTGTTCACACTGCTGTGAGTCATTTTGCCGCCCTGCATATTGCGGACACCCTTGTCGTTAAGGAAGTTTACGATTTCCACCATCTTCTCGCCGTTGTCATACCGTTGAAAGGCTTCCAGCACCAGCGGCGAGGTCAGCGGGTCAAGGTGATAAAACTTGTCCTCGTCGATTTTGTAGCCGATGGTTCCTGTGCCGCCAGTGCATTTCCCTTTCAGGGCGTTCTCGGTCTGACCACGGATCACCTTTTCGGACAGCTCTGCGGAATAGTATTCCGCCATACCTTCCAACAGTGTTTCCACCAGAATGCCCTGTGAGCCCTCGGCAATGGGTTCCATAACGGAAATCAGGTGGACACCGTTCTTTTTCAGGATCATCTTGTAGTTTGCGCTATCAAAACGATTCCGTGCAAAGCGGTCAAATTTCCAGACGAGAACAACGTCAAATAGTTTCTTACCGCTGTCTTTGATCATCTGCTGGAACTCCGGGCGGTTGTCCGTTTTGGCAGAGAATGCACGATCAATGTAGTGTTTGATGACCGTGATGCCGTTCTTTTCGGCGTAGGCGGTGCATTCCCGAATCTGGCCTTCAATGGATTCTTCACGCTGGTTGTCCGAGGAATAGCGGGCATAGATTACGGCGGTCATAGACTCACTTCCTTTTTCTTATCGAACAGATGGGTAGCTTTTTGCATACTTGTAGATTTGGCGCGCACAGTCAAGGCTCATTTTGCTGGAATCGTTGTGTTTGAGCCATGCATTCACATTGCCCGGATTCAGCTTCAAGTCTGTGTAGAGACGATAATTCGTCAGTTTCTTTTTCCGCTGAAGTTCCAATACTCGGCGATGAATCAACGCTTTCGTATCATTGTCCGCAAGAGAGGTATCCCGCACCGAGCAATAGCTGCGCCAGACTTTCAAATAGCCCTCTGTCAGTTCCGGTGACTGGTTTTCCAGAAGCAGCAGCATTTGCGCCAGCGAATAGCGATTGGAAAGCTGCTCATACTCCGCAGCAACAGCCCTGTTTACGGTATAGCGGAGCAACAAATCCACTTTATCAAAGGCCAGCGCATAGAGATACAGTGGCTCTTTCAGGCGGGGATTTTCTGTCATGCAATCTGCCAGCTTATGGACACTTGCCGTCTGAACCCCGGAAAGTTCTACCACATACTGCTTCAAAAAGCCTTCAAATGTCAGCTTTCTCACGGTCTCCACCTCTCCACATACTCCTGATAACGGATATAAAAATCTCGATACCGCCAGTCGTTCAAAATGCTGGCTTTCAGCTCATCCTCATCGGTTGCAAGGTGTTCCAGCAAATTCCAGTCCAAAGAGTTCCGCACAGCCTCGCTCTCTACGTCTGCCTTGTCAGTGTCACGGAAAGAGCAGAGCTTTGCGATTACCAGATCTTCCAGACTGGGTGTGTAGAACTGTACCTTTGTACCACCGAAAGGCAGCGGCTGAAGCCGATCTTGGAAGTTGTACGGAAAATTATCAATATAGGCTTCCACATCCGTGTTGATGTCGTACTTGCCAAGTAGTCCGTACAGCTCTTTCGGGACGCTCAAGGCATCAATGTCATGGGTGGCACGGGTCAGCTTGCCCAGCAGAATAAACGCACTTCCGCCAACAATTACCATCTGGTAACGGTCGTCGTTGTCGATCATCAGGTCGGCATCTTCGTCCAGCCGTTCCAGACGCTTGTGGAGGTCGTCTAAAATCATCTTTCCCATAAAGCAGCCTTTCGTATTTTCAATAATAGTATTCTCTAAAATCATTTTAAGAGCTGGACTGTGTATTGTCAAGAGGAAATCAACAATATTTCTCGCATTTTACGCTGTCATGTTATCTGTCCACATCTCGCACTGGCTGATAACCGTGCTGATTGCTGTGTCGTAATCTTCCGGGGGATACTTATACTTTTTCAGAAGATGCTTCACCATCTTCCGCATACTGGCACGCGCTGTTTCTTTTTTCTGCCAGTCTATCGTCCGATTTTTACGCAGCATCTCGGTTAGTTCTCTGGTAAGGTCGATCAGTTCGTTGTTCTGGTAAAAATCTTTGATGTTCTCCGGCTTGGTCAGAGCATCGTAAAACGCCAGCTCTTCCTGCGTCAGCCCCAGTTTCTCACCATTATTGTACAACTCTGTGATTTCCTGTGCCGTTTTCAGAAGTTCCTTGATAACTTCCTCGTTTGTAATCAGCCCATTGTAATAGGAGTTCATCAGCTGCGCAATTTTCTCCGAGAACTTCTGCGACTGCACAACATTTGTCCGCTTGTAAAGTGATACCTGTTCTGCCATCAACTTTTTCAAAATTTCCACAGCGATGTTCTTTTCTTTCATTTTTGATATTTCGTCCAATACCGCCGGGTCAAACAAGCTGATATTTTCATCTGCCTGCTTGCTGTCAAACAGACTGATTACACCTTGGCTCTGGATACTCGCTTTCAGAAGTTCATTGATTTGAGTGTTGATTTCTTTCAGCGAGAGCGTCTTTCCGCCGCTGCCGCCGTAAGTAATTTTCACCACGGTAGAACGCACAGCTTCCATGTAGGCGGCTTCATGACGCTCCTGTTCTGTGGTCATGCTGGAGCACAGGGAGTGCGACTGTTTCAGCAGCATTGCTTCTCGCAGGAACAAGTCCTTGCGCTTGGGTGCTTTGGCATCCAGCACAAAGTTCACACCACCCGTTACCAGCTTTGCCATAACCAGCGGCGAACCGTCAATAAAACTGCTGAAATCAAACCCGTGCAACAAATCCTTGCACACCTGAAGCTTTTCCTGAAACTTCGGATATGCAACTTTGGAAATATCCATATCGCCATACCGGGACTGGTCGCGCTTGGTATATTCCTTCATGGCAGCTTTGAGGGCAGATGCAATGCCCACATAGTCCACGATCAAGCCGCCCTCTTTGTCCTTGAACACACGGTTCACACGAGCAATCGCCTGCATCAGATTATAACCGTGCATCGGCTTGTAGATGTACATTGTCGCCAGCGAGGGAACATCAAAACCGGTCAGCCACATATCCACCACGATAGCGATCTTCATTGGATCATCGTTATCTTTGAACTTTCGCGCCAGTTCCTCCTTGTGCGATTTTGTCCCAATAATCGCTTTCCAGTCCTCCGGGTCGTTGTTACCGCTGGTCATGACCACACCGATTTTCTCTTTCCATGCCGGACGCAGTTCCAGCAGCTTCCGGTAGATTTTCATGGCAATCGGGCGCGAATAGGCAACAATCATCGCCTTACCGGTCAGCAGGTTGGCACGGTATTTTTCGTAGTGGGTGACAATATCCTCGCACAGCGATTGCACCGTAGAATCTGCGCCCAACACGCTTTCCATCTGTCCCAACATTTTCTTGCTTTTTTCAATGGTCGCTGTGTCCGATTGCTGCTCCAATGCGTCATAAGTCGCATCAATCAGAGCCAGCGTGTCCTTATCCAGATGCAGCTTGATGACGCGGCTTTCGTAGTAGACAGGGCGCGTTGCGCCATCCTCCACCGCCTGCGTCATGTCGTAAATATCAATGCACCTCCTTGCCAGAGCCGATTTTTCGAACCGCAAGCAGATCGTGCACGAGATTCTGCACCCGGAGGACCGCCCTGCTCCGCAGAAACGAATCTACGGAATCAACTATGCTGCACTGGAAGCTGCCGTCCGGCGAATCCAGCAGGATGTTGATTTCCTGATGAAGTATCTCCCCAAGGTGCCTGATGATGCCTATGTGAAAGTGGAGACTACGAAGATTCGAAATTTTAACTGTTGACTTTTCTCCTCAATTTCGATATGCTGTTCTTGCTTTATCCGTTTCATTTTTGCACTGTTAACGTTAAAGCAAAAGACCAGAGTTGTAAAGCCTTTTGGCTAAATAACTCTGGCCTTTTTGTTGGGCTTGTGCAACAGCCCCATGCAAATTAAAATAATAATTCCGCTATCTATGCGCAGAGCAACGCGGAGCGCATTTTTGATCGTTGTACGGTCGGATAAGCTGTGAAACCAACGCCGCCGTGCAGGGGGGGGGGCTGCGCGGCGGCGTTGGTTATGAAAAGGAGAATAATATGAGGAAGCAGAAAAAGTCGGTTTAACCCATAGTTACCTGCACCGTTACCTCGGTCCCGGCGGCAGCCAGCGGCAGCACATTGCCGCAGATGGCCTTGCCGTCTACGGTAACCGCCTTGACGCCGTGCTGAACCCCGGCGGCGTTGTCCACCGTGATGCGATACTCTGCGCCACGGAAGCGGCGGGTGACCGTGTAGCCGGTCAGGGTGTGGGGGATGCAGGGGTCCACCCGCAGGCCGTCCAAGGTGGGCTGGATGCCCAGAATGTACTGACTGATGTTGAAGAAGGTCCATGCTGCCGTGCCGGTCAGCCAGCTGTTTTTGGCTTCGCCGAAGGTGGGGGCGTCCTTGCCTGCCACCATCTGGCTGTAAACGTAGGGTTCGGTGCGGTGGATCTCAGAGATGTCCTCGATGTAGGCGGGGCAGGTCTTGCGGTAGACCGCAAAGGCGCGGTCGCCGTGACCCAGCGTTGCCTCGGCGCAGCTGATCCACGGGTTGTTGTGGCAGAAGATACCGGCGTTCTCCTTGTATCCCGGAGGATAGCTGGAGATCTCGCCCAGATTCAGCTGATAGCCGGTGTAGGCGGGCTGCAGCAGCACCACACCGTATTTGGTGTCCAGCCGCTCCTCCACGCTGGCAAGCGCCTGCGCGGCCTGTCCGGTCTCCCTGCCGATGCCCGCCATGACGCACATGCCCTGTGGCTCGATAAAGATCTGACCCTCGGCGCACTCCTTGCTGCCGATGGGGTTGCCGAAAGCATCGTAGGCACGGCGGAACCACGCGCCATCCCAGCCTGCAGTCAGGACGGCCTGCTCCACCGCGTCAATGCTCTGGCGGGCGGCGGAAGCCTCGGTGTCAAGGCCCAGATGGTCGCACAGCTCGGCGTATTCGTGGCCGTACTTAACGAACATGCCCGCAATGAACACGCTCTCCGCCACAGGACCCTCGCTGGGCCCGGTGATCTGGAAACTCTCGCCCGGGTGCTCGGAGAAGCAGTTCAGGTTCAGGCAGTCGTTCCAGTCCGCACGCCCGATGAGCGGCAGACCGTGGGGACCCAGATGGGTGCAGGTAAAGTTGAAGCTGCGGCGCAGGTGCTCCATCAGGGGCTGCGCCTTGGCGGCATCGTTGTCAAAGGGAACCTGCTCCTCCAGAATGGACCAGTCGCCGGTCTCCCGCAGGTAGGCGGCGGTACCGGCAATGAGCCACAGCGGGTCATCGTTGAAGCCGGTGCCGATGTCCCGATTGCCCTTTTTGGTCAGGGGCTGGTACTGGTGGTAGGCGCTGCCGTCCTCGAACTGGGTGGCGGCGATATCCAGAATGCGCTCCCGGGCACGGGAGGGGATGATGTGCACAAAGCCCAAAAGATCCTGACAGCTGTCCCGGAAGCCCATGCCGCGTCCGGTGCCGCTTTCGTAATAGCTGGCAGAGCGGCTCATGTTAAAGGTGACCATGCACTGGTACTGATGCCAGATATTGACCATGCGGTTCAGCTTTTCCTCGCCGGATTCCAGATGGTAGGTGGACAGCAGCTCCTCCCAGTGGGTGCGCAGGGCGATGCGGGCGGCATCGATCTGTGCGTCGGTGGCGTAGCGCGCCATCATGGCGTGGGCGCGGGTCTTGTTGATGACACCCGGCGCGATGAACTTTTCCTGCTGCGGGTTTTCGATGTAGCCCAGACCGAACAGGATGCTGCGGCTTTCGCCGGGAGCAAGGCTCAGGTGGATGTGCAGCGCACCCACCGGTGCCCAGCCGTGAGCAATGCTGCCGGAACAGTGCCCGGCGCGGACGGCTTGCGGGTCTGCCGGGCCGCCGTATACCCCGCAGAAGGCATCCCGGGTGGTGTCGAAGCTGTCCACCGGGCAGTTTGCCCAGAAAACGGCGTAGTGGTTGCGGCGTTCGCGGTACTCGGTCTTGTGGTAGATGACGCTGCCTTCCACCTCCACCTCGCCAGTGGAGTAGTTGCGCTGGAAGTTGGAGCTGTCGTCCACGGCATCCCACAGGCAGAACTCTACATAGCTGAACAGGTCCAGCTCCTTGACGGCGGCGCTTTCGTTGCACACCGTCACCCGATCCAGCTCGCAGGCGTCGCCCTTGGGGACGAACAACTCCTGCCGGGCGGTCACACCGTCCTTTTTGCCCTCCACAACGGTGTAGCCCAGACCGTGGCGGCAGCTGTAACTGTCCAGCGGGGTCTTGGTGGGCTGCCAACCCGGGTTCCACACGGTGTCGCCGTCCTTGATGTAGATGCGGTGACCGTCCATGTCCAGCGGAGAGTTATTGTAGCGGTAGCGGGTCAGGCGGCGCATCCGAGCATCCCGGTAAAAGCTGTAACCGCCCGCCGTGTTGGAGACCAGACTGAAGAAGTCCTCGCTGCCAAGGTAGTTGATCCAGGGCAGGGGCGTCTGCGGGGTGGTGATGACGTATTCCTTGTTCCGGTCATCAAAATATCCGAACTTCATAATGCTTCCTCCTTAAAACTGCGCCTTGTAGGGTGGGCAGCACATCGATGGGCGAAAACGATTAAGGCACTGTGAAAGAAGCAATCTTATCACGTTAAGCATACCGTATCTCGCAAAAAAATGCAAGGGCTTTTTGCAAAAATCCGGGAAGATTTTTAAAAATAATCTGCGAAGTCCCGGTAGTTTTTGGCGTAATTTTGGGGCGTGCACACCGGCAGAGTACAGAACCAAAGCCCCGAAACCCCATTTTAAAAGTAATATATACATACGACCTTTTTCACCGAAAAACATAACGAAACTGCAACGAAATTTTTTCGGTTTTAATCGAAATGTAACGAAAGTAAATCGAGATGCACAATTTCTACAGGTCGCATTGGAACAAAATGCCGAAAGTGATGCAGTTAGACTAAAACTTTTACATTAGCGCTTGATTTTTGGTGCAGAATGCGCTATATTGAAGTTGCGAAAACGATTAAGTGACTTGCGAGAAACATCCCGCAGCTCCTTTCATCGGAAGGAGGCTACAAAATGCCATCCCTGAAGGATCTGGCAAAAGAGTGCGGCGTATCCGTCGCAACTGTCAGTAAAGCTTTGAACGACCAGCCGGACATTGCTCAGGCTACGCGGGAGCGGATCCACGCAGCGGCCCGCCGCATGGGCTACCTGCCCAATGCAGCGGCTCGGGCGCTGAAGACCAACCGCACCTACAACCTTGGCGTTCTGTTTGTGGATGAAAAACAGAGCGGCCTGACCCACGAGTACTTCTCCGCAGTGCTGGACAGCTTCAAGGTTGAAGCAGAAAAGCGCGGCTATGATATCACCTTTATCAACCACAACATCAGCGGCAGATCCATGAGCTATCTGGAGCATTGCCACTACCGGGGTGTGGACGGCGTGGTGATCGCCTGTGTGAACTTTTACGATCCGCAAGTGGTGGAGTTGGTCAACGGCGATGTGCCGGTGGTGACCATCGACCATGTGTTCAACAACCGGATGGCGATCCTTTCGGACAACGTGGTGGGCACAAAGGCCTTGGTGCAGCAGGCATGGGCCTGCGGACATCGGCGCATCGCCTTTATCCATGGCGAAAAGACCGCCGTTACCGAGAACCGTCTGGCAGGCTTCTATCAGGCCTGCGAGGAGCTGGGGTTGAAGGTGCCGGAGCAGTACGTCCGCTGCGGCGTGTACCACGACGTGGATCGCTGCGCTGAAGAGACCCGGGCGTTGCTGGCGCTGCCGCAGCGCCCCACCTGCATCATCTTCCCGGATGACTTTTCCGCACTGGGCGGCTACAACGCCCTGGCCGAGGCGGGCTTGAGCATCCCGGAGGATATCTCAGTGATGGGATACGATGGCATCTATCTCTCTCGGGTGGTCAAACCCTCGCTGGTGACCTACCAGCAGAACACCAAAGCCCTTGGCAGGCTGGCGGCGGATAAGCTGATCGAGCTGATCGAGCATCCGCGTGTGACCCTGCCGGAGCAGATTCGGGTGTCCGGCAAGCTGCTGGACGGCGGCTCCGTCCGCATCCTTTGACAAAGGCCCACAACTCCCAGCGCGGAGTTTTTTGAGAATGATTTTTATTTGATGGAAAACCATGAAGGAGGTTTACCCTTATGAAAAAGATCTCTCGTCGTAATTTCCTGCTCGCTTCCGGTGTCGTGACGATCGGTGCTGCTCTGGCAGCCTGCGGCGGCAGCTCTTCTACCAGTGCTGCTGCTTCCTCCGCTCCCGCATCCTCTGCAGCCGCTTCCGATGCGCCTGCTTCCGCAGAGGGCAAGGTGCTGAATATCTGGTGCTGGAACGATGAATTCCAGAGCCGCTTCAACGACTACTACCCCGAGGTCAAGGAGATCGCAGCCGACAAGTCTACCACCACCCTGAAGGACGGCACCCTTGTAAAGTGGACCATCAACGCCAACGAGAACAACAACTACCAGAACAAGCTGGACGAGGCGCTGCTGAATCAGGATTCCGCCGCCGATGACAGCAAGATCGATATCTTCCTGATCGAGGCTGACTACGCCCTGAAGTATGTGGACTCCGACTACGTTCTAGATGTCAAGAAGGATATCGGTCTGACCGACTCCGATCTGGCCGGGCAGTACCAGTACACCAAGGATATCGTTTCGGTGGACGGCAGCCAGCGCGGCACTACATGGCAGGCAACGCCGGGTCTGTTTGCATACCGCCGCAGTATTGCAAAGGCAGTGCTGGGCACCGACGACCCCACCGAGGTGCAGAGCTGCCTGTCCGACTGGGATAAGTTCAACGATGTAGCGGCCAAGGCTGCTGCCAAGGGCTACAAGATGCTGTCCGGCTTTGACGATGCTTATCGCACCTTCTCCAATAACGTGTCCGCACCTTGGGTCAGCGGCACTACCGTTACCGTCGATCCCAACCTGATGAAGTGGGTGGACCAGACCAAGGAGTATACAGACAAGGGCTACAACAACAAGTCCAGCCTGTGGGACAGCCAGTGGGCTTCCGATCAGGGCCCCACCGGTAAGGTGTTCGGCTTCTTCTACTCCACTTGGGGCATCAACTTCACCCTGCTGGGCAACTCTCTGGCAACGCCTACCTCCGAGGGTGGCAAGGAAGAGGTTGGAAACGGCATCTACGGCGACTACGCTGTGTGCGAAGGCCCTCAGCCCTACTACTGGGGCGGAACCTGGATCTGCGGCGCAGCCGGCAGCGACAACCTTGAGACCATCAAGGACGTCATGCTGAAACTGACCTGCGATGAAGCCATCATGAAGCAGATCACCATGGATACGCAGGACTACACCAACAACGAGAAGGCTATGAACGAGATTGCCAACAGCGATTTCAAGTCCGACTTCCTCGGTGGCCAGAACCACATCGCGCTGTTTGCAGAGGCTGCAGCCAAGATCGATATGTCCAACGCCGGCCCCTACGATCAGGGCCTGAACGAGAGCTTCCAGACCGCCTTCAAGGATTACTTCACCGGCAACGTGAAGGAGGATGCCGCCAAGGCAAACTTCGAGACCGCCATCAAGGAGAAGTACCCCGAGCTGACCGAGGTGGTCTGGCCCGCATAAGCGGTTTTACTCCGAACTGAAAATCAAAGCAAAGGGGCGGGCGGCGTATCTCGCCCGCCCCTTTGCTTTTGCTGTGACCCGGCAGGAGGGAGGATCTCATGGGAGAGAAAACAAAAAAGAAAGGGTCGATCAGCTACGCGAAATGGGGCTATATCTTCATTGCACCGTTCTTTATCATCTTCGCGGTATTCCAGCTGGTCCCTCTGGCATCCACCATCTATTACAGCTTTTTTGAGTATTACCGCAGCGGCCTGAAGATCATCGGACCCAATTTTGTGGGCCTGAAAAACTACATCACCCTGTTAGCCACCGACCTGCCCAAGTATTTTGGCAACACGCTGATCCTGTGGATCATCGGTTTCGTCCCGCAGATCATCGTCTCGCTGCTGCTGGCGGCATGGTTCACCGACCTGCGGCTGAAGCTGAAGGGGCAGACCTTCTTCAAGACGGTCATCTATATGCCCAACCTGATCATGGCTTCGGCCTTCGCCATGCTGTTCTTCGCCCTGTTCTCGGATAACGGCCCGGTGAACGCGGTGCTGCTGAGCATGGGCTGGATCAAGACACCCATCAGCTTTTTGAATACCGTGTGGGGCAACCGTGGTCTTGTGGGCCTGATGAACTTCCTGATGTGGTTTGGCAACACCACCATCATGCTGATGGCAGCCATCATGGGTGTGGACCCCACCCTGTACGAGGCTGCGGAGCTGGACGGCTGCACCCCGAACCAGATGTTCTGGAAGATCACCCTGCCGCTCATCCGTCCCATTCTGGTCTATGTCATGATCACCTCCATGATCGGCGGCCTGCAGATGTTCGATGTGCCGCAGATCCTGACCAACGGTAAGGGCGGCCCCGACCGCACATCCACCACCATGATCATGTACCTGAATAACCACCTGTTCAGCAAGAACTACGGCATGGCGGGTGCGGTGTCTGTGGTGCTGTTCCTTGTGTGTGCGGTGCTGTGCGTCATCGTGTACTTCTCGCTGACCAAGGAGGATGACGGCCTGACAAAGGCGCAGCGCAAGGAACTGAAGGCAACCAAAAAGGCTGCTGCCAAAGGAGGGAAATAAGTATGGCACATACGCCTAAAAACCAGTCCGAAAAGGCGATCCTGACCGCCCGCCGTGCATGGTGCTATCTGGTGCTGGTGCTGATCAGCTTTCTGTGCCTGTTCTTCTTCTATGTGCTGGTCATCAACTCCACCCGCACCCATTTCGAGATCCAGAAGGGGTTCTCGCTTGTGCCGGGCAAGTCCATCGTCACAAACCTCCGCAACGTGCTTACGGATGCCAACATCCCCGTGATGAGCGGTATCCGCAACAGCCTGCTGGTGTCCGCCTGCTCGGCAGCGCTCAGCGTTTACTTCTCGGCACTGACGGCTTACGGCATCTACGCCTATAACTTCAAGTTCAAAAAGGCCGCCTTTGCTCTGATTTTGCTCATCATGACCATGCCCACACAGGTGTCCGCACTGGGCTTTCTGCAGTTGATCTCCAAGATGGGGCTGAAAAACAGCTTCATCCCTCTGATCGTTCCCAGCATTGCGGCACCCACCGTGTTCTTCTTCATGAAGCAGTATCTGGATGCCTCCCTTCCCATGGAGATCGTGGAGGCTGCCCGCATTGACGGCGCAGGCGAATTTTATACCTTTAATAAGATCGTGCTGCCCATCATGAAGCCGGCGCTGGCTGTGCAGGCTATCTTCTCCTTCGTGGCAAGCTGGAACAACTACTTCATTCCGGCGCTTGTACTGGACACCGCCGACAAAAAGACCCTGCCCATCCTGATCGCCCAGCTGCGCAGCGCGGACTTCCTGAAGTTCGATATGGGCAAGGTGTACATGATGGTAGCCATCGCCATTCTGCCGGTCATCATCGTCTACCTGCTGCTGTCCAAGTTCATCGTCCGCGGCGTGGCTCTGGGCGGCGTCAAGGGCTGAAATTACGACCGGCGCCAAAGCCCCTCCTGTGAAAATGCAATGGGGCTGTTGCACAAGCCCAACAAAAAGACCAGAGTTATTTAGTCAAAAGGCTTTACAACTCTGGTCTTTTGCTTTAACGTTACCATGACAGTGGAATGCCTGTGCACACAAGTTTGAATGACAGAAAGGAAAACTATTATGGCTGAATTTCCAAAAGAATTTGTCTGGGGTGCTGCAACAGCGGCCTATCAGATCGAAGGCGGTGCCACAGAGGGCGGTAAGGGACTGAGCATCTGGGATGTTTTTTCCCACACACCGGGCTGCACCTACCGGGGCGAGACCGGTGACGTTGCCTGCGACAGCTACCACCGCTGGAAAGAGGACCTTGCACTGCTGCAGTCCATGCACCTGAAAGCCTACCGCTTTTCCGTGGCATGGACCCGCATTGCCCCCAACGGCGGCACAGACTGGAACGAGGAAGGCTTTGCCTATTACGATACCCTTGTGGATGCCTTGCTGGAAGCCGGGATCGAGCCTTATGTAACTTTGTATCACTGGGACCTGCCCCAGGCGCTGGAAGAAAAGGGCGGCTGGCGCAGTGAGGAAACGGCACGCGCGTTTGCAAGCTATGCCGCAAAGATGGCAGAGCACTTCAAAGGCCGGGTACATCAGTGGTTCACCTTCAACGAGCCTGCCTGCATCGTAAAAATGGGCTACGGCACCGGAGAGCACGCCCCGGGTCTGAAACTGCCGCTGGAAGGTCAGTTTACCTGCTGGCGGAACGTTATCTACGCCCACTGCCTTGCCGCACAGGAGCTGCGCCATGCAGACCCGGAAAACAAGGTGGGCTTTGTTTCCACCGGCCGCATCTGCTATCCGGTGTCGGAGGCAAAAACAGACGTGGACGCTGCCCGGGTCCTGACCTTCGCCTGCCCGGATGACGACTGGGCCTTCACCCACACCATGGCACTGGACCCGGTCTGTCTGGGCCGTTGGCCGGAACCGGACATCTGCGGACCGAGACTTGCCGCCAGCATCGCCGCTGTGCCGCAGTACATCAACGATGCCCTGCCTCTGGGCAAGCCGGACATGGTGGGGCTGAACATCTACAACGCTGCCCCGGCGCAGATGGGGGAAAACGGTCCCAGCTATGTAGAGCGCCCCGCCGGGTACGCCCATACCGCCATGAACTGGCCGGTGGAGCCGGAATGCCTGAACTGGGGTCCCCGCCAGATGCAGGAGCGGTACGGTCTGCCCATGTTCATCACCGAAAACGGCTTGTCCTGTACGGATAAGGTCTACCGGGACGGCAAGGTGCACGATGCAGACCGCATCGATTTTCTGGCACGGTATCTGGAAAAGCTGTCGGAGGGCATCCATGCCGGTGCAGATGTGCGGGGATATTTCCAGTGGAGTCTGCTGGACAACTTCGAGTGGCACAGCGGCTACCGGGAGCGGTTCGGTCTGGTGTATGTGGATTACGCCACCGGGCAGCGCATCCCGAAAGACAGCGCATTCTGGTACGGTGAAGTTGCCGCCACCAATGGACAGTCCATCTGAGCCGTAAACGCAGAAATTCCCGGACGGTATTTCACTGTCCGGGAATTGTGTTGGGTAGCCAAGCACAAGGAGAAGCGATTGCAGAGCGAGCTGAAACGGTTGACCAGAAGCGAGAGAACCCATCGGCTTTGCACTCGTGCCGGAATGTTGGAGATCTTTTTGAAAGAGCCGACCGTCCTGACCGATGAGGATGTGATGGAGCCGCTGACCTTCATCTTCCAGAGCGAAGCGGTTCAAAAGAAGCTGAATCTGCTGATTGAGAGCCGGAGAGAAACGCAGGAAGCGGACGAGGGCGAAAACCCTTGACGGAGACAAGGGCGCAATTATACACCACCTACTATCGCCACTTTACCGTGATAAATTTTGCAAAACCATATTGACGCACCTACGCTTCCATGATACCCTTTATTCCAAATCCTGCCGAAAAGTGGTGGTTCTCACCGTGATAACCACCACTTTCAGCGGATGATTGCCCAGAAAGAACGTACCGCCCCGCAACACACCCGATTCATTTTGCCGCCGATTCACCCGACAAAATCCATCGCTGCGCTGCATGGGCGGTATTTTTCTTTTTCACAAATAAAATCTTATGTAGTTGTTCAATCTTCCAAAATTTGTTTTTGGTTGTTGACTGCACAACCGCAAAGTGTTATTCTTGTGCTTGAAAGAAGCAGGTTATAGTGTCCGCACTGCGTCCGGCTTTCTTCATACTGTACCTTGAATCCTTCATAAGCCGTCTGAACGTGATACCGTGCCATGACCTCACACTTTCCGTGAGCGAGCCAGACAACGCCGCTGTACAAACAGGGGCAGGAACTTCGTTCGGAGCAAACGGTGATCAACATACACGAGCAGCGGAACTCTCTACTTATTTTTGCGTCTTAACAATTCGGAAACGTTTGTTAAAAATACGTTTTGAGCGTAGCGGTAGAGGGCAAGAACCGTCCCGTGGCCACAAATTTTCAATTCTTGAAAATGTTGTGCTCCACCGGGACTTCACTTCTCAAACTCTTGCGAGTTTTCCAAGTGATCTTGTTGGGGCGTGCCTGCCCCAAACCCTGCTCATGGTTCGCACCTGACGGTGCGAACAGCAACGGCGTGTCGTGCTTTACATAACTTCACCGAGGAGTTATCGAACAGACAGGAGGTACAATGACCAAAACGAATGTTCAACCGATTCCTAGCAATTCCCAGCGCCACGACACGCCGAACAACAAAACGCACGTCATCAAGTTCCGTGTGACAGCGGAGGAAAAAGCGTCACTGGAACTCACTTGCAAACTCCTGAATCTCTCCCTCTCCACTTTCATCCGCCGAGCCATCCACAACGTCAAAATCGAGAAAACGGTCATCGTTGCAGGCGGCGGCGAAGAAACCCTGACCGCTGTTTCCACTTTGCTTGCCCAGTGCAGCAAGGTGGGCGGAAACCTCAACCAGCTTGCAAGGCACTTCAATTCCGGCGGTGCAGACACCGAGCAGATCCGGGCGAAACTCCTTGACGAACTTGCAGACCTGACTGCATTCCGGCTCAGCGCCGAGAAAGTTCTGGGTGAACTGTATGGCAACGCTCAAGCATATCAGCTCTAAAAACTCGGACTACACCGCCATCGAAGCGTACCTCGTTTACCAGCACGATGCGTTCACCGGAAAGCAACTTCTGGATGAACACGGCAGACCGAAGCTGCGGGAATCCTACCTGCTCGACACCCTTGAGTGCGGCGATTTCTCGTTTGCAACGGCCTGTCTGCTGGCGAACCGCAAGTATGGCAAGAACACCCAGCATGGTGATATTAAGAGTCATCAATATATCATCAGCTTTGACCTCAGAGATGCAGCCGACAACGGCTTGACCATGGAAAAGGCACAGGCACTTGGCCTGAAGTTTTGTTCTGAAAATTTTCCCGGTCATCCTGCCATCGTCTGCACTCACCCGGATGGGCACAACCATTCAGGAAACATCCACGTCCACATCGTGATCGGCAGCATCCGAACACGAGAAGTGGAGCGCAAACCCTATATGCAGAAGCCCCGCGACTGGCGCGAGGGCATGAAGCATTCCAGCACCGCCCAGACCATGCGGCACTTGCGTGTTGAGGTCATGGAGCTGTGTGAGGGTGCCGGACTGTACCAGATTGACCTGCTCAACGGCTCGAAAGAGCGTGTCAGCGAAGCTGAGTATTGGGCGCGTAGGCGTGGCCAGTTGAAACTTGACCGTGAGAACGCAGCCCTCACCGCAGCTGGACAACCGCCCCGGCAGAAGAAGTTTGAAACTGTGAAGGATACTTTACGGAGACAGATTTCGTCTGTATTGTACCGTGCCACGAGCTTTGAAGAATTTTCCGACAGGCTCATGCAACAGTATGGCATCACTGTCAAGGAAAGCCGTGGACAGCTCAGCTATCTGCCCTCTGGCAGAACGAAGTTCATCCGGGCAAAAAAGCTCGGTGACAAGTTCGATAAGGCAGCAGTGCTTGCCACGTTGCAGGCAAACGCCGAACGCAAACCCAAGGCGCAGTTCAAGCAGGATACCATCGGGAAACTGATCGACATCCAGTCGAGGATGACCGAGGGCAAAGGCATTGGCTATAAGCGTTGGCTCACGAAACACAATCTCAAAATTATGGCACAGACCATGAAGCTTCTGCAGGAAAAGAACTTGACCGACGAGGACGCCCTGAACCAGCGCATCACCGAACTGGAAACCAAGTATCACGACTCGCTGGCGGTGGTGAAAGACCTCGAAGGTCGCATGAAGGCCAACAAAGAGCTGCGCTATCAGGTCGCAGCCTACACCAGCACCAAGAACATCACACAGCAGTTAAAGACCGCCAAGCGACCCGCAGCCTTTGAGGAGCAGCACCGTGCAGAGCTGACAGCATACCGGGTGGCAGCAGCCTATTTCAAGGCAAACGACATCACAAAACTGCCCAGCCCGAAAAAGCTGGAAGCCGAGTATGCGCAGCTGGCATCCGAAAAGGCAAAATTCTACGAGCAGTACAAGGAAGCCAAGTCCGAGCTGCTCAAACTGAAAGACGCAAAACAGAATGTTGCCCTGTTCTTCCGGGAGGAAAAACAGACGCAGCATCACGAGAGATAAGGAGTGTGCGTATGATCAATCTGAAAATCGACCCGGAGTTCCAGAATCAGATTCCGCCGCTGACGGACGATGAGTACAAGCAGCTTGAAGAAAATATCCTCAAGGAAGGCAAGCTGCTTTCTCCTTTGATCATTTGGAATAACATCCTTGTTGACGGCCACAATCGTTATGAAATCGTTCAGGAACATCCCGAAATCTCTTTCTCCACCATGCCGCTCCCGTTTGAAAGCAGAGAAGAAGTCCTCGCTTGGATTTGTAAGAACCAGTTGGGGCGGCGCAATTTAACCCCGGAGCAGAAGTACTACCTGATGGGCAAACAGTATGAAGCCGAAAAAGCCGCGCACGGCGGTGATCGCAAGAGCAGCGATGCAAAATCAAGTTCGCTAAATGCGAACTTGATCGACAGCACCAAAACCTGCGACCGAATCGCAGAAGAAAACGGTGTGAGCAAGGACACCGTTTTCCGCGCCTCGAAGTATATGAAAGGCGTGGAGATCGCAGAAGAACTGATGCCGGGGCTAAAGCAGAGCATCCTGTCCGGACAGACGAAAGTGTCCAAAGCGGATATGCACCGCCTTGCCAGGGCGGCCTACAATGACCGTGCACAAACTTTGCAGGACATTCTGCACCCGGAGCTGAAGGTGGAACCGACGCCTGACGCTGACGGTGTGATCCGCATTCTGGGTAAAGCGCCCGTCATGCCATTCCGAAAGTTTGAATCGGTTTACGACAGCGATGCTTACCCGGAGGATGTACGGTACGAGTATGTGGCGTTGGAAGAACTCACTACTCGTTTCCGCATTTCGTTCAACTACCAGTTGGAGAAGATGCCCGATAATGCGCAGCGTGATGTGATTCTGGATATCATTCACAAGCATAAGGACTATCTTACTTCTCTGGAAGCCGCACTCACAGATGTTAAAGACCAGACAGCATAACAACAGGCACATGGTATGCTGTTTACCGATGTCCAAAGGAGCGTGCGTTTGAACAAAAAGAAAAAGTCCACCAACACTTCCCCTTATCCCGATGAAGTCATCGACCGTCTGGCACGGGCATTCTATCCGGCGATTCTCGCTTGCTGGAACAGCGAGGAAGGCCAGCGGGAGTTTTCCGCGTGGCAGGCAGAGCAGGCTCATCATAATCCAAGCAAAGAAAAACAGAGCGTTCCCGACGGGGAACGCCCTGTTGTACATATCGCTATCATATGCGGATTTTGGCAGGGTGCGTCCGGCATGGCGCACCCTGTTTTTGTTTTGCCCTCAATCTTCTAACCCGTGACTTCCTGCTACATTCCGAAGATATTTCTCCGGTTCGCCGTTCAGGATCAAATCGGCATAGCTCAGTGGGTCATTGTAGATGAGGTAGTCTAACTCCGACCTCTGCGCCATGGTTACATCCAGCGCATCCTCGACCCCGGTGCAGTCGATGGAGATTTTTCTCCCGTCCCGGAGCAGCAGTTCCACGCACCCAGTGTCCATGTTAAAGCGGCAAACTTTTTCATCGTACTTCATAACCGTATCCTCCTGAAATCGTTGTCTGGTTTGTATTGGTCGATCTATGATTTCGGATTTCATCTTCCACGGACACCTGCGTTGAATTTTCCGAAGAAAACAAATAATCCGAACCCATCTCCTATCGGAAACAAGTTCGGATTATTTTTGTTTGGTCCGAGTGGCGAGAATCGAACTCACGGCCTCTTGAACCCCATTCAAGCGCGCTACCAAAACTGCGCTACACCCGGTTATCATCCGTTGCCTCCCTACCGAAGCACCGGCGACATGAGATATTATACTCGGATAAGGCGGTCTTGTCAACAGATTTTTGCGATTTTTTTGGATTTTTTTGAAGAAAGTATGATTTTGACGGTGATGCGCTGCTTTGCATCGTACTAATTCCTCCCGCCGTCGCATAAATTTCTTCCAAATGGCTTTCAAATGGGAAGAGAGGGGAGAGCATTTTGGCAAAGCAGGAACGAATCGAGCAGGCGGCAGTCTGCCGCGAGATAGGAGCCCGCACCGGCGGCGACATCCTCATTGGTGTGGTGGGGCCGGTGCGCACGGGCAAGAGCACCCTCATCAAGCAGTTTATGGAAAAGCTGGTGCTGCCCGCCATCGGCCCGGAGGACGCGAAGCTCCGCGCCCGCGATGAGCTGCCCCAGTCGGCAGCGGGACGCACCATCATGACCACAGAGCCCAAGTTCATCCCGGAGGCGGCGGTGCCGCTGGCGTTGGAGGGCGGGGGAGAGTGCAGCATCCGGCTCATCGACTGCGTGGGCTACATGGTGGAGGGGGCCATGGGCCACGAGGAGAATGACAAGCCCCGGATGGTCAAAAGCCCCTGGTTCGACGAGGAGATCCCCTTCGACCTCGCCGCCGAGACCGGCACCCGCAAGGTCATCCGGGACCACTCCACCATCGGCATCGTCGTCACCACCGACGGAACCATCAGCGAGATACCCCGCGAAAACTACATCCCGGCAGAAAAGCGGGTCATCGACGAGCTGGAAGCGCTGGGCAAGCCCTTCGTCATCCTGCTCAACAGCACCCACCCAGACGCCCCCGAGACAAGAGCGATGGCGGCGGAAATGGAAGAGAGCTATGGCCGGACCGTTCTGCCTGTGAGCTGCCTCGACCTCGACGAGGCGCAGCTGGGCGAGATTTTGCAAAAAGTGCTCTACGAGTTCCCGGTGAGGGAGCTGGATTTCGCCCTGCCTCGCTGGGTGACGATGCTGGACAAAGGCCACTGGCTCCAGACCGAGGTATACACAGCGGCCATGCAGCTCTCCGAGAAAATTTCCCGGATGAAGGACGTCTCCGACTCCAGCCGGGCGGCGCTGGACTGCGAGGCGGTGGAAAATGCCGCTCTCAGTGGGATGAACCTCGCCGACGGTGTAGTGCGCATCACGGTGCTGCTCAAGCCCGAGGTGTTTTATAAGGTGCTCAGCGAGCAGACGGGCCTCGAGATCGGCGACGAAGCCGGGTTGATGCCCTGCATCATCGAGCTGGCCAAAGCCAAGCGTGCCTACGAGAAGATACGCAGTGCGATGGAGCAGGTGGAGGCCACCGGCTACGGCATCGTGATGCCGTCCATCGACGAGCTTTCGCTGGAACAGCCCGAGATCGTCCGGCAGGGCGGGCGGTACGGCGTCCGTCTCGAGGCCAGCGCGCCGTCCATCCATATGATGAAGGCGGTCATCCACACCGAGCTGAGTCCCATCGTGGGGACGGAGAAGCAGAGCGAAGACCTCGTGCAGAGCCTTTTGAAGGATTTCGAGGACGACCCCGTCCGCCTGTGGGAGTCGAACATCTTCGGCAAGAGCCTCCACGAGCTGGTCAACGACGGCCTGCAGAACAAGCTGCTCCATATGCCGCAGGAGGCCCGGGGCCGTTTGCAGGAGACGCTGGAACGGGTCATCAACGAGGGCTGTACCGGACTCATCTGTATCTTGATCTAACAAAAAGTCCGCTGCACGAAACCAACGTGCAGCGGACTTTTTTGTTATTTCTCTTCTTCGGTCAATTTGGTGATGAGCATCTGATAAATTTCATTGCCCTTCAAAATGAACTGCTTTTTTACCATCTCAGCGCTCAGCCGGTCAGGAGTGCCGATGTCCAGACAGAACAGCTCGCTGTCCAGAGCCTTCACCTGACAGCGCACGGAGCAATGGCCGTCGGCCTTTTCACTGATGCGGGCGCTGTACTCGGCTTCCTTGCGCGCCCAGGTCTGGCTGCGCAGCACGGCGGCGACCGCCTTTTCCCGCACACTGCGGGGCAGGTCGTAGGCCAGCTCCTGCGCCACTTTCCGGCCCTTGTCGGTGATGGTGTACCGGTCGCCGTCCGCCGTCACGAGCTGCTGCCTGGCGATGTCGTCCAGGCAGGAGCCGATCTCAAAATAATTTACCAAAGCCTCTTCCATCAGGGCGTTTTCGATCTCCGTCCGTGTGATAGGCCCGGCGTTCTTGACAAGATAACACAGCAGCAATCGTATCTCGGTGCTGTTGGTCAGTCCACCGGGACGCACACCGGCGGTAAAAGCATCGTTGGCGGCCATTGTTACTCCCATCTCCCGTGTTCTATAGTATTAACTATAGTATAAAGGGTTTCACGCCGGATTGCAAGCCATGACCGAAAAATCCGTCTCGATGCGCTTGTGGCTCTCGGGGGTGGAGTAGAGCCAGTGGTCGAGGTGGCCCTCGGTGATGAAGTACCGCAGCTCGAAGCGGTGGCTCTGGCTGAGGGCGTGGTTGACGATGACGAGCTTTATCTTCATCTTCTCGGGCAGGATGTTCTTGATGTAGACGCTCACAGCCTGCCCGGGCCGCAGGTCGGGGCAGCTCTCGGCGAGGCCCGCGAGGTTGGGCGCGATCTCGATGAAGGTGCCGTACTCCTCCACGCTCCGCACGATGCCCACCACCGTTTCGCCCACCGTAAAGGCGGCAGCGTTCTCGGCCCAGGTGCCCAGCAGCTCCCGGATGGTCAGCACGAACCGCCCCTGTGTGTCCCGGCTCTTGATGGCGCAGAGGATCTGCTGCCCCACGCTGACCCGGTCGGCAGGGGAGGAGATACGGCTCACCGACATACAGTCGATGGGCAGCAGGGCGCTGATGCCGCAGCCTACGTCGCAGAACGCGCCGAAAGGCTCGATGTGGGTCACGATGCAGGGCAGGATGTCGCCGGGCTGGAGCTGGTCGAGGTATTCGGCCTTGCACATCCGCTGGGCTTCAGCGCGGGAGAGGCGGTAGACAGTCTGTCCGTTTTCGTCGGTGTCGATGCCCTCGATGACAAAGCAGGTGGGCCGGCCTACCCGCGTCAGTACGGCGATGTCCCGTACGCTGCCAGTGTCGGCCCCGTCGGCGCACTGCCCGAAGGGCATTACAGCCCGGCAGCCGCCCAGCTCGAACCGGAGCTGACGCTGGGTGTCGAAGGCCAGCGCCGTGCTCTGCAGGATCTCGCGGCTGGCCATCGCGGCCCGCAGTTCGGCGGCGCTCAGGCGGGAAGCATTGCGGTAGTTGTTTTCGGTACGAAACGCTTGCATCATCTTTCATTCCTCTTTCTCTGTTTTTTGGGGTAGCATTGCAGCTACAAAAGAAGCTGCTTTCGTAAGCAGGGTGCGCCGAATGGCGAGAATTTTTGTCAGCAAACAAGGCGATTTTCCGCAGCAATCCTGACGGATTGCAAGGGAAAGCAACGCAGTGTGCTGGCAAAAAGACCGCTCAAGCGGTGTGCAATGCTTATGAAAGTGGCTTCTAAACCATATGCAGCTGCATTTGCATTTTATACGAGTTTGGATTATACTATAGATGTGTGTCTCTCTTTTGGACACACGGCCTGTACTATAAATGTGCAGACAGGAGGGATTCAATATGGATATTGCAGTCGGCGATACCATCCTCACCCGCAAACAGCACCCCTGCGGAGCAGCAAGCTTCGAGGTGCTGCGGGTGGGCATGGATTTCAAGATCCGCTGCACGGGCTGTGGCCGCGAGGTCATGCTGCCCCGGGCGAAGATCGAGAAGAACATCAAAAAGGTCATCAAACCGGGCCAGGAATAGCCCGGCGGCACAGCACATTCAGAAACTGTTTTGTAAGGAGAACTGCCTGATATGCCGAATCTGACTTCCCAAATGGAGGCCGTCTGCCGCCGGTTCGAAGAACTTTCTATCCGTCTCAATCAGCCCGAAACTGCCGCCGACCCGGCGCAGTTCCGCCGCCTGATGCAGGAGTACCATGAAGCACAGCCGGTGGTGGACGCTTACCACGCCCTCACCACTGCGCAGGACCACCTGGCACAGGCGAAAGCCCTGCTGGAAGGGGACGAGCCCCTCGACGCGGACTTTAAGGCTATGGTACAGCAGGAACTGAGCGAAAAAAGTCAGGATGTGGCAGAGCTGGAAAATAATCTCAAAATTTTGCTGCTGCCGAAGGACGCAAACGACGAGAAAAGCGTCATCATGGAGATACGCGCCGGTGCCGGCGGCGAGGAAGCTGCGCTGTTCGCCCACAGCCTCGTGCGGATGTACACCATGTACGTCCAGAGCCGGGGCTGGGAGATGGAGCTGCTGAACCTCAACGAGACGGAGCTCGGCGGAACCAAGGAAGCTGTCTTTGCGGTCAATGGCCGGGGCGCCTACAACCGCCTCAAGTACGAGAGCGGCGTCCACCGGGTGCAGCGTGTACCCGAGACGGAGACGCAGGGCCGCATCCACACCTCGACGGCCACCGTGGCCGTGATGCCGCAGGCCGAAGAGGTGGACTTTGCGCTGGACATGAAAGATCTGCGCATTGACACCTTCCGCTCTTCGGGTGCGGGCGGCCAGCACATCAACAAGACGTCCAGCGCCATCCGCGTCACCCACATCCCCACCGGAACCGTGGTCGAGTGCCAGAACGAGCGCAGCCAGTTCCAGAACAAGGACAAGGCTCTGGAGATCCTGCGCAGCCGCCTGCTGGCCCAGAAGCAGAAGGAGCAGCAGGACGCCATCAACGCCGACCGCGCCGGTCAGGTGGGAACAGGGGACCGCAGCGAGAAGATACGCACCTATAACTTCCCGCAGGACCGCTGCACCGACCACCGGATCGGCCTGACAGTACACAACCTCGACAAGATCATGGACGGAAATCTGGACGACATCATCGACGCCCTCGCCACCCGTGAGCAGGCCGAGAAACTGCAAAAGCTGAACGCATAAACTTGCGCAGAATGCGCACGAAAAGCTGTAAAGAATGATTGCTTTACAGAAGAAAAGAGCGATGATTCGTATGAGTATCAATACTGAAGTCCGCCCGGCTGACGCAGAGGGCATTGCCCGCGCAGCCGAGCTTCTGCGGCAGGGCGAGCTGGTAGCCCTGCCTACCGAGACGGTCTACGGCATCGCGGCCGACGCCCGCAACGGCGAGGCCGTGAGCAAGATCTTTGTGGCGAAGGGACGTCCGCAGGACAATCCCCTCATCGTCCACGTCACCGGCCCTGAGATGCTGCACGGCCTCGTCAGCGAGGTGCCGGAACGCGCCCAGCTGCTGATGGCGGCGTTCTGTCCCGGCCCGCTGACCATCATCATGCCCCGCGGCCCCGAGGTGGCGGCGGAGTGCTGTGCCGGTCTGGACACCGTGGGCATCCGGATGCCCAGCCACCCGGTGGCACGGGCTGTCATTGAAGCCAGCGGCTGCGCCTTTGCGGCCCCGTCGGCCAACCTCTCCGGAAAGCCCAGCCCCACCAACGCGCAGGACGTCTTTACCGATATGGATGGCCGCCTGCCCCTCATTCTGGACGGCGGCGAGTGCGACTGGGGCGTGGAGTCCACTGTCGTGTCGGTGGTGGGCGAAAAGCCCACTCTGTTCCGCCCCGGCCACATCACGCTGGAAGACCTCGAGCGTGCGCTGGGCGAGGAAGTGGAAGTCTCCAAGGCCATCCTCGAGAAGCTGCCGGAGGGCGCGGTCGTCCGCAGCCCCGGCATGAAGTATAAGCACTACGCCCCCAAGGCGGATGTGACCCTTCTGGACGGCACCTTCGAGCAGTTCAAAGCCTATGTGGATGCCCACGCCGCCGAGAACCCCAGCTGCCTCTGCTTTACCGGCGAGGCCGAAAAGCTGGGCGTACCCTGTGTGGAGTATGGCCGGGAGGGCGACGGAGCCGACCAGGCAAAGCACATCTTCCGCTCCCTGCGTGCGCTGGATGAGCAGGGCGATGCGGTGGTCTACGCCCGCTGCCCCCAGAAAGACGGCCTGTCCATGGCCGTCTATAACCGCCTCATCCGCGCGGCTGCGTTCCGGGTGATAAAGCTATGATGACGCTGGGCATCACCGGCCGCAGCGGCTGCGGCAAATCGACGGTCACGGCGGTGTTCGCGGCCCGGGGCATCCCGCTGGCAGACGCCGACCAGCTTTCCCGCGAGATCCTGCTTCCGGGTTCACCGCTGCTGCCCCAGCTGGCTGAGCGCTTCGGGGCAGATATTATAAAGGAAGACGGCACTCTTGACCGCCGCCTGCTGGCTGACCGCGCCTTTGCAACGCCCGAGGGGAAAGCTGCGCTCGACGCGCTGACCCACCCGGAGATCGTCCGCCGCATCCGCGCCGCCAAACAGGCCGCGCAGCAGGCGGGGGCGAAGCTCTTTGTGCTGGACGGCGCGGTCATCATCGGCACGGCGGCAGAGGCCGAGTGCGACAAGCTCTGCGTGGTCACGGCACCGTTTGAAGTCAGCGTGGAGCGCATCGCGGCCCGGGACGGCATCTCGCCCGAGATGGCTGCACGCCGCCTCAACGCCCAGACGCCGGAGGCTGTGCTGACCGCCAGGGCAGACTACATCCTGCCCAACACCTCCACCCGTGAGGTGCTGGCGAAGGCAGCAAACGAGCTCTGTGACGCTCTCATCGGGGAGGGATGCTGCGCTTGAAAACGCTGTTCCGACTGCTGCGCAGACTGGTGGTGCTGGTCTGCATCGCGGCAGTGCTCCTGATGGCTCTGCCGCCCCTCGCCCGGGAGGCCGACCGGCTGCTCTACCCCCGCAAATACAGCCGGCAGGTGGAGCAGTGGGCCGCAGAATACGAGCTCGACCCGCTGCTGGTCTATGCGTTCATCCGGACGGAGAGCGGCTTCGACCCCGCCGCCACGTCCAGCGTGGAGGCCCGTGGGCTGATGCAGATGACCGAGGAGACCTTTATCTGGCTTCGCAGCAAAATTGCGCCGGATGAGGACCTGACCTTCGATGAACTCTACGACCCTGACGTCAGCATCCGCTTCGGCTGCTACTACATCCATCTCTGCATGGAGCGGTACGGCGGCGATGTGGCTACCGCCGCCTACCACAGCGGATGGGGGACAGTAGATAATCTGCTGCGGATGGAAGAGCATTCCTCCGACGGGCAGACCCTGAAAGGCTTCCCTTATAACCAGATGCACCATTATGTCGAAAAGATAACCGCCAGCTACGCCGTCTATACCCGGCTCTACGGCGGCTGAATCTCAACCAATGAAGAAGAACCGACAGGCCAAAAACCTGCGGGTCTTTGATAGATGAAGCTGTTTTCATGGCCAGAGTGTGCCGGATGAACGAGGATTTTTGCTTGCAGGCAAGGCGATTTTTCGCAGCGATCCTGACGGATCGCAAGAGAAAGCAACGCAGTCTGCGGGTAAAAAGGCCGGTCAGACGGTGTGCAATGGCCGTGAAAACAGCTTCCAATAAGTATAAGAAAACAGAAAGGCAGGAGAGATCCTATGGCAGAAAAAACTCCGAACCAGCAGCTGGCTGAAAAGCTGCTGTTTAAGCCCGCTTACGTCGGCGACAAGTCCGCCGCCGTCAAGCAGGAGGCCCACGCATTCGCTGAGGGCTACAAGAAATTCCTCGACGCAGGCAAGACCGAGCGCGAGGTGGCCGCTGAGAGCGAGCAGATGCTCAAGGACGCAGGCTACCAGCAGTTCGACCCGAAGAAGACCTACGCCCCCGGCGACAAGGTCTATTTCAGCCAGCTGGGCAAGGCCATCGTGGCTTCCACCATCGGCACCCGCAGCTTCGAGGACGGCTTCCGTCTGGTCATCGCTCACACCGACAGCCCCCGTCTGGACCTGCGCCCGACCCCGCTGTACGAGTCCGACCACTTCAGCTACTTCAAGACCCACTACTACGGCGGCATCCGCAAGTACCAGTGGGGTACCATGCCGCTGGCCATCCACGGCGTGTTCTCCCGCGCTGACGGCACCACCGTCTCTGTGAACGTGGGCGAGGATGAAAACGACCCCGTCTTCTGCATCACCGACCTGCTGCCCCATCTGGGCGCTGAGCAGGGCGAGCGCAAGCTGAGCGACGGCATCCGGGCCGAGGAGCTGAACATCCTCATCGGCTCCGACGCTGTGGACGACGAGGAAGTGAAGGAAGCTGTCAAGCTGAACACTATGATCCTCCTCAATGAGAAGTACGGCATCACCGAGAAGGATTTTGCCCGCGCTGAAATCGAGATCGTCCCCGCTTATAAGTCCCGCGACGTCGGCTTCGACCGCTCCATGATCGGCGCCTACGGCCACGATGACCGCGTCGATGCATATCCCGCTCTGATGGCCGAGATCGCCACCAAGAATCCCGCCTTCACTACCGTCTGCGTCCTGACCGATAAGGAAGAGATCGGCTCTGACGGCGTCACCGGTATGCAGAGCATGTACGTCTTCCACTTCATGCAGGAGCTCTGCCGCACCGCTGGTCAGGACGACATCATTGCTTTCCGCAACAGTGTCTGCCTGTCCGCCGACGTCACCGCTGCTTACGACCCGAGCTGGGCCAGCGCTTTCGAGCCGATGAACGGCACCTACGCAGGCCGCGGCATCGCGCTGTTCAAGTACACCGGCAGCCGCGGCAAGAGCGCTGCAAACGACGCTTCTGCCGAGCTGGTGGGCTATGTCACCCGCATGATGGACGCCGACGACGTTGCATGGCAGATCGGTGAGCTGGGCCGCCTCGACCTGGGCGGCGGCGGCACCATCGCAAAGTATGTTGCCAACCGCGGCATCCCCGTCATCGACATCGGTGTGCCTGTGCTGTCCATGCACTCTCCCTTCGAGGTCATCCACAAGACCGACCTGTACATGGCTTATCGTGCCTTCGTCCTGTTCAATCAGGCCGCTGAGTAAGCTGCTTCTACGCACCAAAGCCCCGGAAAGTCTGCCGTCTGGCAGGCCCTCCGGGGCTTTTTGCTATGTCGTGGGCAGGGGGACGGCCTGCTCTACCGTAAGGAAGGTGAAGCCGTTGTCCTTGTACCACTGGATGATGTCGGGCAGGGCTTCGGCAGTGGTGCGGGTGGTGGCCGAGTCGTGCATCAGCACGATGCACTGGGTCTGCTCGCCGGTCTCCCGCACGATGTTGCGGAAGATGGTGCCTGCACTGGGCTTGCCGCCCACGGCGTCCTCGGCGCAGACGTTCCAGTCTACATAGGCGTAGCCTTTTGCAGTGACTTCTTCTTTGAGCTGCTGCATCAGCCCGCGCCCGCCATAGCGGCGGCTTACGGTGTTGGTACTGCCGCCCGGGAAGCGCAGATACCGCAGGCCGTTGGCCCGGACGTAAGGGGTGAGGCGTTCCTTTAACAGGTCGATGTCCTTCCAGTAAGCGTCCGCGCTCTGGTAGATGTCGCTGTACTCGTGGGAGGCGGAGTGGAGCGCGATCTGATGTCCGGCGGCAGCAGCTTCAGAGATGAGGGGAAGATATTTGTCGTTGTTGCCGGTGGCGACTACAAAGAAGGTCGCCTTTACTCCGGCACGGTTCAGCGTGGACAGAACGTCCGGCGTCGTCTTGCTGGGGCCGTCGTCGAAGGTCAGACAGACCCACTTCTCGGGCATCGGCTCCGGCTCCGGGGACGTTTCTACGGAGGACGCCGAGGCAGGGGAGACGAAGCTTTCGTCCGGCACCGGGGTCAGGTCGCTCTCCCGGCAGCCTACGGGCGGCTCCGCGCCGCAGAATATCCCCAGTCCGAACCCTGCCGCCGCCCCGACAGAAAGCAGCAAAAGGCTCCACAACAATCTTTGATGTTTGCTGGATTTGAAAAAAGCCATTTTTCAAAAACCTCCTTCTTAAGTCATTTCTGCACGGAAACTCCATTTACAAGATATGAATGGCAAAAAAATCTATGAAAACGCTTGACATCGCCGGGGGAGTATGGTATTATACTTGAGCAGTCAGCGATACGGCTTAGACCTCAAGGCCGAGAGAAATCAAGATTGCATCAAAACTTCATATGCGAGGGTGGCGGAACTGGCAGACGCGCACGTTTGAGGTGCGTGTGGTTTATCCTTGGGGGTTCAAATCCCCTCCCTCGCACCAAGAAGTATCCACGGAATGCCGATGAAAAGTCGATATTTCGTGGATTTTTTGTTATCTGCGTTTATCGGATACTGCCAGATACTGCATGATACTGTCTGCTTTTGCCGGGTACTTTGTAGTCAGGATCGTAGTCAGAAAAAGTAGGCCGCAGCAGGATTTTTCCGGGGGCTCCCCGGGACAAAAAGTAGTCAAAAATAATGCATCAGGCCGCCGTCTCCGTAAAACAGAGACGGCGGCCTGATGCATCAAGGGGATTATTTGTCCATATCATGGTACAAACTGTCGGGCGGCCGTGCTGTTCGACCCCTCTTCTCCGCAAGATAAAAAATGACCCCAAGCCTGAGCTTGGGGTCATTTTTTATGCGGGAGAAGGGGGTCGAACCCTCACTCCGTTGGAACTGGTGCCTAAAACCAGCGCGTCTGCCATTCCGCCACTCCCGCACGGAAACTTTATTTATAGTAGCAAGATTCGCCGCAAAAGTCAACTGCCGAAGGATAATTCCCTCTTTGCGTCCGCATAATAACCCCAAAAACAGCGAGGGAGGCCATGGGCGTGAAGAGAATGCAGCGGGCAAAGCTTGCGGCGGCATATCTGCTGCTGGCTCTTGCGGCAGCTTTGGGCTGGCTGTACAGCTGCCTGCCAGACCGGGTCTATCTGGAGCCGGGACAAGCCTTATATCTCCCCCGCTTTGCATGGGTCGAGCCGCAGCGCGGCCATGGGAGCCAGAATGTTGCCAGCAGCCGGGCGGTGGGCAGCTACCAGACGACGCTGACGCTGGGCGGGTGGCTCCCCATCAAGACCATCCGGGCGGTGGTGACAGAGCGGCCCAGAGTGACCGTCTGCGGTACACCGTTCGGCGTCAAGATGTTCTCCGAAGGAGCGCTCATCGTGGGATTTTCGGAGATCGGGCAGGCTGGCGGCGGGACATCGAATCCTGCCAAGGAGGCCGGGCTTCGCCTCGGCGACCGGGTCATCTGCATCGGGCAGACCCGCACCGAGAGCAATGACGCCGTAAAGGAAGCCCTGGACGCTGCCGAGGGGCAGTCCGTGGAGGTCGTGTATATCCGCAGCGGTGAGCAGAAGCTGACTGCCCTGACCCCAGTGTGGGACGGTGCCGCCGGGCAGTGGCGGGCCGGAATGTGGGTGCGGGACTCCTCCGCCGGTGTGGGTACACTGACCTTCGCCGACGAGGAGCTCGGCGTATTTGCGGGACTGGGCCACCCCATCAGCGACAGCGACACCGGCGAAAGCGTCGCCCTGCGCAGCGGCGAGATCGTTCCCTGCGAGATAACCGGCTGCAGTGCCGGAACGGCCGGAAGCCCCGGTGAGCTAAAGGGCCATTTCCTGAGCGCCCACGCCATCGGCACCATCCGCATCAACGGCGAGAACGGCGTCTACGGCACGACGCGCACCCACTTCTCGGGCCAGCTGCGGGAGATCGCGTTCGCGCAGGAAGTCGTCACCGGCCCCGCTGAGATATGGGCCACCATCGAGGGGGAAACGCCCCGCGCATACCGCATCCAGATCGAGCGGGTCAGCGACGCCGACCCCCGCCGGAATCTGGTCATCCGGGTGACCGACCCTTCGCTTCTGTCTGCGACCGGCGGCATCGTGCAGGGTATGAGCGGAAGCCCCATCCTCCAAAATGGGCGCCTCGTGGGTGCTGTGACCCATGTTCTGGTCAATGACCCCACTCGAGGCTACGGGATTTTCGCCCAGACGATGCTCGAACAGGCAAAAAACGCCGTTCAAAACGGTGCCGAAGCGCAGACCGCAGAATGAACAAGAAAATTTTTGCGAAAATTCCAGAAAATGTAAAAATTTCCTGTTGCAATCCATGGTAAATTATGGTAAAATCTAGACTGTAAAGGGAACTGCACACATTGGAGGATAGTACGATGGATAAAGTAAGATTTTTGATGTCGGATACCAGCGCGGATGTTACGGCAGCCTGCCGAGAGGCGCTGGAGCAAAAAGGCGTAGAAGTGACCGTCGTGGAAAAAGACGGCCTTCAGATCTTGCAGAAGATGCTTGTGGTGCGGCCGCAGGTGGTTTTGCTGGATGCCTTCATGCCCGGGCTGGATGCTCTGGCCGTCAAGCAGAAATATGTCGCCGCCGGCGAAACGCACACCACGTTTTTCGTCACCGGCGCCTTCCAGAGCGAGGAAATGGTCCAGGAGCTGCTGGATGAGGGCTTCGCCTACTACTTTGTCAAGCCCTTCGACGAGAATGTCCTTGCCAGCCGGGTGCTCAAAGTCGCCCACGGCCACCAGAAGCGGCTTATCACGGCCAGCGTGGACAGCGACGAGCTGAAGGTCACGGACATTCTGCATCAGATCGGCGTCCCTGCCCACATCAAAGGCTACCAGTTCCTGCGGGATGCCATCCTGCTCACCATGAACGAGCCGGAGTACATCAATGCCGTCACCAAGCGCCTGTACCCGGAGATCGCCAAGAAAAACGGCACCACCGCCAGCCGGGTAGAGCGGGCCATCCGCCACGCCATCGAGGTGGCATGGGACCGTGGCGATGTGGACACCCTGAACAGCTACTTCGGCTACACCATCCACAATCTGCGCGGCAAGCCCACCAACTCGGAGTTCATCGCGATGATCGCCGACAAGATGCGCCTGGATAAGCGGCAGCAGGCGGGTTGAAAAGAATATTTTTCTGCGTCATTTCCTTGTGGCATTTTTCATTGATTGCCGGGTGCGAAATTATAAATTACGGTTCCCTCATAATATGGTAATAACAGGCCTCCTGCATCGATTTTCCAATGCAGGAGGCTCGTTTTCTGTGCAAAAGTGATCGTTGGCGGATCAGCACGGCCGCCCGCAGGCGGCAAGCAATCAGCCAGGAGGACTGCCATCACAACTTGACGAAAAATGCAAGAATCTCTATACTATAGAAGAGAATAAACAAAGAAGGGAATGGATAGATCCCCTTATGCTGAAGATCGCATTTTGTGACGACGAGACCCAGGAGACCAGACGGCTGGAAGCTCTGCTGGAAGAATATGCGGCTGACCGCGGGCAGGACTTTGCCCATACGTCTTATCAAAGCCCGGTCGAGCTGATGGCGGAGGTGGAGAAGGGAACGCGCTTCGACATCATCCTGCTGGATGTCCTGATGCCGGGCGAAAACGGGATGGCTGCGGCCCGGGAGATACGGGAATATGACTCAAATGTGAAGATCATCTTCCTTACTTCAAGCACGGAGTTTGCGGTGGAATCCTACGCGGTGGATGCATGGTATTACCAGCTCAAGCCCATCCGGAGAGAGGACTTTTTCCGCCTGATGGACTCGGCCTGTGCGGCCTGCACCAGGGAGCAGAAGCACAGCCTCATCCTCCGGAGCAAGAGCGGCATCGTCCGCCTGGAGCTGGAAGAGCTGGTCTACTGCGAGGTGATGGGGCGGACGCTCACGTTTCACCTGAACAACGGCGTCGTGCTGGAAAGCATGGGCCGGCTGGACGACCTCTGCGACCAGCTCGTGGAATACCCGAATTTCCTCCGTCCCCACCGCTCCTTCCTGATCAATATGGAGTATATCGCCAACATCGCAGCCCGCTCCATCACGATGCAGGACGGAGCCGTGGTGCCGCTGCCCCACGGGAAGTATTCGGAAACGAAAGACCGCTACCTGAGCTATATTTTTGACCGAAAGCAGGTGGTCATGGAGTGAACGCTCTTACTGTACCAAACGGCGTTGCCGTGGCGCTCTTTGGCATCGCACTCTCGGCGGCGTTCTGCGACATCCACTGGACGAAGAAGAACCGCATTATATTGGCGGTCGGCTCAGCAGCCATGCTCTTGATGCAGGCGCTCATTACTTATAAGGATAGCTGGACGGCAATGCAGGAGACGTATCCGCTTATCACCCATCTGCCGCTTGCCATCATCCTCAGCGTCCTCAGCGGAAAATGGCTCTGGCCCACCATCTCGGTGCTGGCGGCATATCTGTGCTGTCAGCTCCGGCGCTGGGTGGCACTGCTGGTCATTGCGATGGTACCGGGCATCGACTGGCTGCAGCCCGCCGTCGAGATTGTGGTCACGCTGCCGCTGCTGGCGGTATTGCTGCGCTATGTTGCCCCGGCGGCCCGCAGCTTTGCCCGGTATCCGCGCTCGATGCAGCTTCTGTTCGGCGTAGTGCCGCTGGCAGGCTACCTTTTCGATTATGTGACCCGTATCTACACCGACCTTCTCGCCCAGGGCAATCAGGCGGCGGTGGAATTCATGCCCTTCGTGTGCAGCGTGGCGTATATCGTCTTTGTCCTCCGGGTCTCGGCAGAGGAGCGCACCCGCAGCCAGCTGGAACAGACCCGGAACAACCTCAAATTGCAGGTCGGCCAGGCGGTGCGGGAGATCGAGGCCCTGCGCACCTCCCAGCAGCAGACCCGCGCCTACCGCCACGACCTGCGCCATCATCTGCAATACATCTCCGCCTGCATCGAGAACGGCAGGGGAGAGCAGGCACAGGAGTACATCCAGAGCATCTGCTCCGAGATAGAGGCCAGCAAGGTGACGACCTACTGCGAGAACGAGACTGCGAACCTCATTTTCTCGTCCTTTGCAGGCCGGGCGGAGAGCTGCGGTGTGCCGCTCAACATTCAGGCTCATATCCCGCAGCTTATCTCGGTGGCCGAGACAGACCTCTGCGTGCTGCTCTCCAATGCGCTGGAAAATGCGCTCCGGGCCTGCCGCAGGATGAAAGCGGAGAATGGCCCTGCATACATTGAAGTTACTGCCCGGGAAAAGAATGGGCATCTCTTTTTGCAGTTCGTCAATCCCTGTCCGGAGGGGATACAGTTTGAAAACGGCCTGCCGGTGACCCACGCCGAAGGACACGGCATCGGTGTGCGCAGCATCTGCGCTATCGTGGAAAAATATAAAGGGCTTTCGGATTTCTCGGTGCAGGACGGCAGATTCATCCTCCGCGTTTCCCTGTGAGCCGGGTCGATTGAGCGCAGTTTCGGGGCGAATCGTGTCAAACTGTCCGCCGCAGGGGCAGAAAAGAGTATACTGGAACCAGACAAAATGTGCGCTCCGAATATCGCACAAGGAGGAAAAGTTTTATGAAACGTATCACTTCTCTTGCACTCAGCGCGGCACTTCTGGCCTCGCTTTCGACACCGGTGCTGGCCGCGCCGGCCATCTCTGTGGATGCGGCCCCTACGGCAGCTGTGCTGGAAGAGGAAAACTCTTTGTGGGAGCTTCCGCAGGCAGACACGCCGGACATGAGCAACACGGTCTGGTCGTTTGCCGGCGGCTATATCGACGGCGGCGAGATGACCCAGGCCGAGATGGACGAGTCTCTGGCGGCATACGGCGGTACGCTGCAGTTTACCTTTGACGCCGCAGGCGGCGCAAAGATGATCCAGGGCGGCGGCACGCTGAACGGCACTTACCAGTATCTCGACGACGGCAGCGTGGGCGTCATCTTCGACTACAACGGCGAGGAGCTGCGCTACGCCTGCATCTTTACCTGGACGGACGAGGACGAGCTGCTCATGGTCGCCATCTCGGATGCAGAGGGTGCCGACGGCATTTACTTTGTCCAGTAAATTTGTTTCATCGTGTCTTTCGGATGCGATGCAGATAAGCCTTGTCCTGGAACTCTGGCTCTGACAGCTGCTTTTGCGGAAAGCAGCTGTCCTGCGAGAGCCGGAACGCCCATTCCCAGGTGAGGCTGGAGGAATCAGAAACGGCCCGGCAGAGTTTTCTGCCGGGTTTGTTCGTTCTCCGGGGAGGAGAGAAGGACTTTCCAGAAAAAAGTGCAAAAAAGTCAAAATATCCTCTTGCAATTTTTCCGTAGAGTGATATAATATTAAGGCAATCGTTTCCAAGGCCGCTCGAGGGGGTAGCCGATATTGAAGGTTGTGATGGGCACATACATTAAATATGGCCCCAATAAGTCAGAACCAGAAATGAGGTGAAAAGAATGAAACAGGGTATCCATCCGAACTACGTTGACTGCACCATCACCTGCGCATGCGGCAACGTCATCAAGACTCGTTCCACCAAGCCCGAGATCCACGTCGAAGTTTGCTCCAAGTGCCATCCTTTCTACACTGGTAAGCAGAAGCTGGTCGACACCGGCGGACGTGTTGAGCGCTTCAACAAGCGTTTCGGCCGTAAGTAATTACTGGTCTTTTCAGCGCCGTCTCCTTTGGGAGGCGGCGTTTTTTGTTGTTATGCCGTACAAAAGCTCTCTTTCTGTAATTTACACGCCGTTCCCTTATTTTGAACACATTTCCGGACTAAAATAAACCAGTATCTTCAAAAAGCGCTTTGCGCTGCCTTAGAAAGGAGCGTTGTGAACGTGATCGAAGTTTCTCATCTCACCAAACAGTATGGCAATCATCTTGCCGTGGACGATGTCTCGTTTACCGTGGCAGATGGCCAGATCTGTGGTCTGCTGGGGCCCAACGGCGCGGGCAAATCCACCATTATGAACATCCTCACCGGCTATCTCTCTGCCACCAGTGGGCAGGTGACGGTGGCAGGGCACCCTCTGCCCGAGGAGGCCGATGCCGCCAAAGCCTGTGTGGGCTATCTGCCCGAACAGCCGCCCCTTTACCCGGAGATGACGGTGCAGGAGTACCTGACCTTTGCCGCCGAGCTGAAGGGTGTGAAAAAGGCGGAACGGAAGGAGCAGGTGTGCAGGGCTGCCCGCCGTACCGGGCTGGAAACCGTTCTGCCCCGGCTCATCCGCAGCCTTTCCAAGGGCTACAAGCAGCGGGTGGGCATTGCACAGGCATTGCTGGGCAGTCCCAGGCTCATCATTCTGGACGAGCCGACGGTCGGTCTGGACCCGGCACAGGTCATCGAGATCCGCAAGCTCATCCGGGAGCTGGGCCGGGCACATACAGTTATCCTGTCCAGCCATATCCTCAGTGAAGTGCAGGCAGTCTGCCAGCAGATCCTGATCCTTTCCAAAGGACACTTGGCGGCAGCAGGCAGTCTGGAGGAGCTGACCGCCGATGGCAAGAGCCTGGAAGAGGTGTTTCTGGAATTGACCAATGGTGAACCGGAAAAAGCAGCCGGAGAGGAGGAGGCAGAATGACAGCTATCTTCAAGCGGGAATTCCGCAGCTTCTTTCACGGGATGCTGGGGTACGTCCTTACGGCGTTTCTGGTGGCGAGCTCCGGCCTGTATTTCCTGGCCCGGTGCATGATCTACGGCCTGACGGATTTCAGTTATTACACCCTCTACCAGACCATTTTCATGCTGCTGCTCTATATCCCGGTGCTGGCGATGCGCTCACTGGCCGAGGAACGCCACAGCCGCACCGACCAGCTGCTGCTCACCAGCCCGGTCTCAGTGTGGGGCATCGTGCTGGGCAAGTTCTTTGCCATGGCGGCTGTGTTCGCTCTGCCCTGCGCTGTGGATGCGGTGATGATCTTCATCCTCTGGGCACTGGGCGGCACGGTGTCGGCGTTGATCGCAAACCTTGCGGGGCTGCTCTGCTACTTTTTGCTGGGCTGTGCAGCCATTGCATTGTGTGAGTTTCTCTCCGGCCTGACCGAGAACCAGATCATTGCCGCCGTGGCGGGGGTTTCGGCCCTGCTGATGGCCTACCTGATGCCCAGCCTGCGCAGCATGTTCAATGCGGGCAGCGCTGTGGCACTGGCAGTGTTCACCGGGATCGCAGGCGCGGCTTCTCTGGCGGCCGGTCTGCGCACCCGCAGCTTTGTGCTGGGGTGCCTGACCTTTGCGGCGCTCTGCCTGGGCCTGACGGGGCTGTTTCTGCTCCGCAGTGCATGGCTTACCGAGGCTTTCAGCGCTGTGCTGAGTGCCCTGTGCCTGTTTACACCCTTTGAGGATTTTGTCAACAACAGCTTCTCTATCCCTGCCGTGGTCTATTATCTGACCGTGACGGCGGTGTTCCTGTTCCTTACGGCGCAGGACATTGAGAAGCGCCGCTGGAACTGAGAGGAGGGAACACAGATGAAGCTTTTTGCAAAGCAGAACTCCTCGGGTGACGGGCGGGTGTTCCACAGCGGGGTGTGGTCGGCAGCCATTGCCGCGGCTGTGATCGTGCTGGCCGTGCTGGTCAATCTTATCGTCCGGGCCATTCCTTCCAGATATACCGAGTTCGATCTCTCCGAGGCTGGGCTCTACACCCTGAGCGAAAGCTCCAGACAGGTGGCCGACGACCTGACGCAGGATGTGACCATTTACTATCTGGCCCAGACCGGCAATGAGGACCAGATCATCTCCAAGCTGCTGGACAAGTACGCCGCCCAGAGCAGACATATCACCTGGGAGCTGAAAGATCCGGCAGTCTACCCGACCTTTGCGGCCCAGTACGGCGCACAGGACCTGACCTCCGGTGGGCTGATCCTGGTCTGCGGGGAACAGAGCAAGGTGCTGGATGCCGCAGAGCTTTACGACTACGATTACAGCGATTATGCCGCCACCGGCGCGGCCAACGTGACCTTTGACGGTGAAAGCAGGATCACCTCTGCCATCTACCAGCTGACCAGCGGAGAGAGCCGCCATGTGTACTACACCACCAATCACGGCGAGCAGGCGCTGACTTCCACCCTGACCGATGCGCTGGAAAGCCAGAACCTGACCGTCTCGGCACTTGACCTGCTCTCCCAGACCATCCCCGAGGACTGTGACCTGCTTGTCATCAACGATCCGGCGCAGGACTTTTCCGGCGCAGGCAGTCTGGTGGATGAGCTGGGCCAGCTGCGCAGCTACCTGAGCAATGGAGGCCGCGTGCTGCTGCTGACGGATTCCTATTATAGTACCCCCAATCTGGATGCTGTGATGGCCGAGTTCGGCCTGACCCGCACCGAGGGCCTTGTGGTGGAGGGCGACACTAACCATTACCTCAATGGCTACCCGGCCCTTTACCTGCTGCCGGATTATGCCAGTACAGAGGAATCCACCGCGCTGGACGGTGTGAACACCAGCCGCAGAGTTCTGCTGCAGATGGCACAGGGCATCACCCTGACCGAGACAGAGCATGTGGTCTCGGATGCCCTTCTGGTCAGCTCGGACAGTGCTTACAGCAAACCGGAAGGCTACGAGATGACCACCACCGAGAAGGCGGACGGCGACATAGCCGGTCCCTTCACGCTGGCAGCATACGCCCGCAATGAGGACACGGGTGCCCAGGTCATCTGGGTCAACTGCGGCAATATGGACAATGAGGGCATCTATCAGGTCATCCCGGGCAATGTGACCTTCCTGCAGGGGTGTGCGGCTTCGCTGGCCGGGCAGGAGAGCGCTGTCCTCATCGACAGCAAGGCACTGGAGGCCGCTCCGTTGGAAGTGCCCGGCATTGCCGCCTCTACGCTGGGCCTGCTCTTTGTCATCGTTCTGCCTGCGGCCCTGTTGGCTGTGGGTGCCGTGGTGGTCGTGCTGCGGCGTAGAAAGTGAGGACCTGTCCATGAAAGCAAAACAGCGTACCCTCGGGGTGCTGCTTTTCCTCATCCTGCTGGCAGGCGGCGTGTTTGCCCTGCTGACGCTGCGGAACGCCCGGGAAGAACAGGATGCCAGTGCAGCCGCGGATGGAACCATTCCGCTGGCGGCAGTTTCGGGCAATGACCTGACGCAGATCGTGCTCCACTATCAGGGCGAGACGAACACCCTGCTCTATACCGCCGATGGCTGGACGCTGGCTGAAGATCCGGCTTACCATTTAGATACCTCTGCCTGCAACACGATGCTCACCGCGCTTTCCTCTTTGAACGCAAAGGGGGAGCTGAGCCCGCAGGCAGGGGAGGACTACGGCTTTGCGGAGCCTGCGCTGACCATAGAGGTGACGGCAGCAGGCGAAACGGACACCTATACCTTCGGGGCCAGCAATACCATGACAGGGGATCTCTATGTCTGCAAGAATGACAGCAATACCATATATACGGTATCTGGCACCAAAGCCGCCTGCTTTGAGTTGACCAGAGCGGAGCTGTTCGGTGCCTTCAACCCGGCGGGGCTGACGGCCTCGGAGATCGAAGCTGTCTCTTATACACTGGCCGATGGCGAGACCGTGACCCTGAAGGCAAACTCGGAGCCTGCGGCAGAGAGCGGCAGCAACGCCTACCAGACTGTCTGGCGGCTGGCAGGGGACACCGCCGCAGACCTCGACGAGACAAAGGTGGATGCCATCCTCTCGGCGCTCTGCACCTATGTCTCGGCACAGGCAGCAGATGCCGACCCGGCGGCGTATGGTTTTGAGGCCCCGCTGGTCACAGCAGAGGTCACCACAGCCGATGGCACAATAAATCTGACCTATGCCATGGGCACAGACGGCTGTTACCTGATGGTGGAAGGCGACAGCTCCGTTTATACGGTGGATGCCAGTGTGGCAAGCGCACTTTTGTGTCCGGCGGATCAGCTGAAAGCAGAATAAAACGTTTCACTCCCGCGCTGTGCGAATTCTTGGTACAGCGCGGGATTTTTTTGCGCCGGATGTAAAGTTTCGGCAAACCTCGACAGAGTGATTGACATTTCAGTTCGGATTGTTTATGATAGGCGATGACAGGGCAGAATAACTGCACAATATTACGGATGTCATGGATGTTGTGCGGGGCTGGTCGCCCTGGTACGAAGGATAGGGTGGATGCCCTGTCTTTTTTCGTATCTGAGTTTAAGGAGGAAAAGTAAAAAATGGACAACTCGGTGATCGTTTCACTGCGCGATATCGTGGTGGAATTTGACGGTCAGCGCATTCTGGATGGGCTGAACCTGGACATCCATGACAAAGAATTCGTAACGCTGCTGGGTCCTTCCGGCTGCGGCAAGACCACCACCCTGCGCCTGATCGCAGGCTTCCTGGAACCTAACGCGGGTCAGGTGCTGCTGAAGGGCCAGGATATTACCGGTGTGCCCCCCTATAAGCGTCCGGTGAATACCGTGTTCCAGAAGTACGCGCTGTTCCCGCACCTGAACGTGTTTGAGAATGTGGCCTTTGGCCTGCGCCTGAAGAAGATGGACGAAGAGACCATCCGCCGCAAGGTGCGCGATATGCTGGAGGTGGTCGGCCTGAAAGGCTTTGAGCGCCGCAGCATCG
>ERZ791695.257-NODE-257-length-42752-cov-9.48886_pt1 | contig 42752 bp, 37 predicted proteins | sample MGYA00509956_ERZ791695 | MGnify/ENA primary metagenome ERZ791695 (study PRJEB30046, sample SAMN00715234) | human gut metagenome | study: EMG produced TPA metagenomics assembly of the A metagenome-wide association study of gut microbiota in type 2...
TCGCCGATCTTCTTCTGGCAGGCGGAGCCGTACTGCAGCACCTGCTGGCTGTTGGTGATATCGATCTTCTGAGCGAAGGCGTCCACCATCGCCTGCTCCTCGGGGCTGAGCTTGACCTGTTCGGCCTCGGGGGGAGCAGCGGGTTCGGGCTGCTTCTCCTCGGCGGCAGGTGTTTCCACCGGGTCGAGGGTCAGGGTGGGAACAGCGGGTGCGTCTAAGTCAAAATTGAACGTATTATCAGCCATGAGAGATTCCTTCCTTTCCAATAAAACGATGCATTTACAAACAAAGGCTCTGCTCTGTACAACCTCTCAGTCTGCTTCGCAGACAGCTCCCCTAGTAGGGGAGTCTCTGGCGAAGAGGGCAAGCTTTCCGGAATGCCAAAGCCTCCCCTCGATAGGGGAGGTGGCATCGCGCAGCGATGACGGAGAGGTTTGGTCTCAACCGAGCCCTTGTCCTTTGAGCATATTCTGCAATACCGTCAGATCCGCCGAGAGGTCCATGCTTTCAGCGGCATACAGTGCATCCAGCTGGTTTTCGAATGCAGTGGCGATGGAAGCCGCGTTCCGCTCCACCTCTGCCCGGATCGAAGCGGCATTTTCGCCCCGCACGCCCTGGCGGGCCAGTTTTGCGTACTGCTCCAGTACGTTCACCGCGTCGGGCAGATAGTAGTTTGCAAAGCGGCGTACCTGCTTTGCCTTGGCGGGGCTGGCCTCCACCGTCTCCACGATGGAGCGGCCTGCCTTTTCCATCCGGGTCATGGCGGCGGAAAGCTCCGGGTCGGGCAGGGCCTCGTTCAGCGCGTGGAGGGCATCCAGCTTCTGCTGGATGTCGGCCAGCATCTCGTCCACATCGCCGCTGCCGGTGTGGAAAGGCACTTCGTGCTCCACCACCCGGGGCGGGCAGACCTTCTTTGCCGCGCCGAACATCACGGCTGCGCCGCCCAGCGCGATCAGCAGTGCCCACAGCTTATATGCTGGCAGCGCCGCGCACAGCACCGCGAACACCAGCGCCGCCGCATACCACGGCAGGACACTGGGCTTTTGGGTGCGGATAACTTTGCTCATGCATTTTCTCCTTTCCCGAAGAGGCGCACCGCCCCTTGTACTCTTCCATAATAAATCCTTTTATCCACAAAACGCAAGTGTTTCATGAATAATTTACAGGTTGGAAACGGTTATATAATCTTTGAGGGCCTCGCCCCAGACCTCGCGCAGGGTTTCGGGGCGGCAGGCGGCGTTGGCGGGGCTGGTGCTGGGCAGCTTGACCGCCGGGATGCCGGAGACCGGCAGCAGATATTTGGTATAAATGCGGTAGGCCGTGGCCCCGTTGCAGAACACTGCCTCAATGGGCGCTTTTGCCAAAAGAGATGCAATGTCGTTCGGCACCACGTCCCGGATAGAGGCGTCCGACGCGCCGGTGATGGTGCAGCTTTCCAGCGTGTCCCACAGGGCGAGGCCATGGCGGAGGATGATGCCCTTTTTGGCCTCGATGTCCTCCCGGGCGGGGACAGGCTCGCCGGTGAGGGCCGCCATCATGGGCCAGAAACGGTTCTGCGGGTGGCCGTAGTAGAAGGCCATCTCCCGGCTTTTGGGGCTGGGCCATGTGCCGAGGATGAGGGCGCGGCTGTTTTCAGAGTAAACGGGTGCGAAGCTCATCGTTCCATCGTCTCCCATGCAGAGCCGAAGCTGCGGTCGGAGGGCTCCGCCTTCGGGCCGTCGAACCACAGCTCTTCAATAAGGGCAGCAAGTCCGTCTTCCCGCACATCGCCGATGACGCGGTCAGCGGCGGCTTTGGCTTCGTCGGTGCCGTTGGACATGCAGCAGCCGAGGCCGGCTGCTTTCAGCATCCCCACATCGTTGGCGGAGTCGCCTGCCGCCACGGCCTCGGCGAGGGAGAGGCCCATCTTTTCGCAAAGGTCTGCGAGGCCCGCGCCCTTGTCGATCCCGCCCCGCACGATGTCATAGAAGTGGGAGCCGTCGGGCAGCTGGCCGCCCGTCTGCATGAAGTGAAGGCCGAGGTGGCCGTACTTTTCGTTGAACCGCTCCAGCGCTCCCTCGGGGAAGAGGCAGAAAGCCGCGTGAGGCATATCGATGAGGTGGCGGTCCTGGTCTTCGCCGTCCACGCAGTCCAGACCGACGCTGTTCATCCGATCGTAGTGCTTGTGGAGGATGTCATACTCGCAGTAAACATAGTATGCATCCTTGAAGTTAAATTGCAGGGGGTAGTTGTAGTCCTCACAGAAATCCACCAGCGCGTACATTTCTTCGTTGGTCATGGGGTGCTCTGCCACGATGGCACCGTTCTTGTCCACGACGCAGGCACCGTTGCAGGTGATGGCATAGTCGAACCGGATGCCGCCCAGCTGGCCTTTCCGGTTGATGGCTGACCAGGCCCGGCCTGTGCTGAGCACGAATTTTCCCCCGGCGGCCTGAAGCTTCTTCACGGCCTTGACCATGGCCGGACGGGGCTGGCTCTCCCCGAAGGGGACGAGGGTGTTGTCGTAATCGCTTGCGAGAATTTTATATTGCATGGTGTTCTCCTTATATTTATATATGAGTTGAGTATATCATAAAACGGAGGCTTTGTCTCCAAAATAAAAAGCACCTGCACGCTTCTCCGAAGAAAAGGTGCAGGTGTTTTGCAAATACTCAGGCGATGAAAGCCACCACGATCTGGATGCCCACGCCCACAGCGGCACCGCAGGCCCAGGTCAGGCCGGTGATGAAGAGGTTCTGCTTCCAGGAGGGATTCACCCGCCACAGCACGGCGAGGCCCACGCCCGCGCCGGTGCAGAGACCGGCCACGAGGCTCGAGAAGCGGAGTGCGCCCTCGACGTAGAGCTGGGTCATCAGGACGCTGGCGGCACAGTTGGGGACAAGGCCAACCAGTGCGGCCACCACCGGCTGGAAGAAGCCCATCCGGCCCAGCACCGAGGCGAAGACATCCTCGCCGACGCCCTCGACGATGAGGCCGAACACAAGGCTGAACACGAAGATAAAGACAAAGATCTCGAGGGTGTGGCGGAGCGCGGCCTTCCAGATGGGCTGGGGATGGCCCTCTTCGTCGCTGTGCTCCTCGTGGCAGTCCACCTCGTCGGCGTGGCCGGTGTAGCCGCCGCGCAGGCTGCGGGGCAGGGCCTTGCGGAGGACGAAATCCAGCAGGAAGCCCACAAAGACAGCGTACACGACCTTGATGACCATCAGCAGGATCAGCTTATCCCAGTAGGCGGGCATGGACACCAGCAGGGGGATAGCCTCGTCGCTGGTGGCGAGATAGACGGCCATCAGCGTACCCAGCGTGATGACGCGGGAGGCGTAGAAGTTGGAGGCGATAGCCGAGAAGCCGCACTGCGGCACACAGCCCAGCACCGCGCCCGGCACCGCGCCCCAGCGGCCGCCGCCCGCCAGCAGGGTCTCGATGCGCTCACCGTGGCGGGTCTCGACATATTCAATAAAGAGATAGGCTAAAAACAGGAAGGGGAGCATCTTGGCGGTGTCCACCAGAGTTTCGCTCAGTACATCCAGAAAAAGTTCCATTGTTTGATACCTCGTGATATATAAAGTGTAGATAAAGTTTGCTCTCGCGCTGGTGGGCGCGGGGCAGAGCGCTGTTGCATTGGGGCTAAGTTCTCTTTTGCGTGCCAAAAGAGAACCAGAAAAGCACCCGCTACTTTCGAGGCGCGGGAGGCACGAGAAAGGGGCTGCTCGCCCCTTTCAGACCCCGAAGGGGAAGTCGAAGTGGAAAAATGCTAGCCGCTTCGCTAAACGCATTTTTCTCACTTCTCCGATTTACGGCTTCGCCGAGGGTGTTACGTTTCAGCAGGACTTTACGTTCAGCAAAGGCGTAAAGTCTGCTGCGAAGCAGCAAATCGGCGGAGAGCGAAAATGCGGTTAAGAGATCTTCACGCCGAATGGCGTGAATCTCCAGCATTTTTGCTTGGAGCCCACTTCTTTGGGCTTGTTAAGGGCGAGCAGCCCTTAACTCGTTGCGGGGAGAGTGGAGTCCAGAGGTAGGGAGGGGGGATTCGAAACACCCCTCCCTACCTCTGGCCCGCGCGGAGCGCAAGCCATTTGACCGAAAGAGAAAACTGACCCCGCGCTACACCATTTTACGTCTTCACCCAAAATATAGCAGTTTGCGTTTTTAATGCACAAGCAACATCCGCAAACTGCATATCGCAAATATGCCATTTTGATAGGCACTATTTTTGAAAATTGCGATAAACGGAGGGACGAAAAGTGCTTTAGTCACCTAAATTGCAACCTGATTGCAATTTAGGCGCAGGGAAGAGTATACACGGATTCTGCGTGAAATGCAAGACCAAAATGCAATCTTTTTGCATTTTTCTCAAAAGAATGACTCTTAAAACCTTTTTTGGAAGAAATTCGATTAAACCTATTGACAATATGGGTATGAGGGAATATAATGCAGACAACAAAACCACACGCCTTGTAGGTAAGTGGGAATTTTGGAAAGGAGGGTACTCAAATGACGCTGATTTGGAAAAGTCTTCTGCACGCCAACTTCCGCTGTGGGCGAATGTACAGCGCCCGGGCCGAGAAACAAACTCTGAGCCATAGCTGTACGGTGCCCTCTATGCCGCGAATGTGCGAGCGAATGTGACGCCCGAGACAGACAAAAGGCTCTGAGCTGAGAACGATTTCTTTGCCCGGCAGACGAAAGGTGAAACTCCTCACGCTGCCGGGCATTTTTATGAGTAAAAATAATACTTTGAGTACAGATGGAGAGGAAAAATACTATGTCTAACTATAAATTTGAAACCCTGCAGCTTCACGTTGGCCAGGAGCAGGCCGATCCCGCTACCGATTCCCGTGCTGTTCCTATCTACCAGACCACTTCCTATGTCTTCCGCAACAGCCAGCACGCCGCTGACCGCTTTGGTCTGGCCGACGCCGGCAACATCTATGGCCGTCTGACCAACTCCACCCAGGATGTGTTCGAGAAGCGCATTGCCGCTCTGGAAGGCGGCGTGGCTGCTCTGGCTACTGCTTCCGGTGCAGCTGCCATCACCTACACCATCGAGGCACTGGCTCAGGCCGGCGACCACATCGTGGCTCAGAAGACCATCTACGGCGGCAGCTACAATCTGCTGGAGCACACCCTGACCCAGTTCGGCGTCACCACCACCTTCGTGGACGCTCACGATCTGGAAGAGGTCGAGAACGCGATCCAGCCCAACACCAAGGCTGTCTACCTCGAGACTCTGGGCAACCCCAACAGTGATATTCCTGATATTGATGCCATCGCAGCCATCGCTCACAAGCATGGCCTGCCGCTGGTCATTGATAACACCTTCGGCACTCCGTACCTGATCCGTCCCATCGAGCATGGCGCTGACATCGTCGTCCACTCCGCTACCAAGTTCATCGGCGGCCACGGCACCACGCTGGGCGGCATCATCGTGCAGCGGCAAGTTCGACTGGAAGGCCAGCGGCAAGTACGGCAACATCGCCGCCCCCAACCCCAGCTACCACGGCGTGTCCTTCGCTGACGCAGCCGGCCCCGCCGCTTTCGTCACCTACATCCGCGCCATCCTGCTGCGTGATACCGGCGCTACCATCTCTCCGTTCAACGCCTTCCTGCTGCTGCAGGGTACCGAGACCCTGAGCCTGCGCATTGAGCGCCATGTGGAGAACACCAAGAAGGTCGTCGAGTTCCTGGCCAACCATCCCCAGGTCGAGAAGGTCAACCATCCCTCTCTGCCGGATCACCCCGACCACGCCCTGTATGAGAGGTACTTCCCCAACGGCGGCGCTTCCATCTTCACCTTCAACATCAAGGGAGGCCGTGAGGAAGCATTCAAGTTCATCGACGACCTGAAGGTCTTCTCCCTGCTGGCAAATGTGGCCGACGTCAAGAGTCTGATCATCCATCCGGCTTCCACCACTCACAGCCAGCTGACCGATGAGGAGCTGGCCGAGCAGCAGATCTACCAGAACACCATCCGCCTGTCCATCGGCACCGAGCACATCGACGATATCATCGCCGACCTCGAGGCTGGCTTCGCAGCCGTCCGCGGCGAGTGATTCTCCGGCACTTCCGTCCCCAGGAAGCATAAAAACGCTATTCTCTCCTCCATTCTCCTGAATTGCATAATATAGCAGTTTGCGTTTTTAATGCACAAGCAACATCCGCAAACTGCATATCGCAAATATGCCGGTTTAATAGGCACTATTTTTGAAAATTGCGATAGAAGCAGCCAGCCGCCCTGTTACCTTGCAGGGCGGCTGGCTTGCTGTTTGCGGAATGACTGTCTGGCTCAGTGCTCTGCCGCCTCAAAGACGCTGGTCTGCTCCACGCTGGCGGCCTCCATCAGGCCGTGGTGTCGTCCAGCTCCTGCTGTACCAGCTCATCACAGAAAACGCCGTCCAGCTCCCTGGCCGTCATGGGCTTGAGGGTGCCGGGGTTCAGCAGGGGAGCGGGCTTGTTTTTCATATCGGCCCGCACATTGTACCATGCGGTGGGCAGCTTCGATTCTTCCAGATAAAAGCGGAAAAGCGAAGTCGTACGACTGCCTGAAACCTGTGCGAGAGGGATGAACACCAGCCGCCCCCGGGGGCTGTACGCCGCCCCTGCCATGCAGCCGTAGAGAAAAAAGAGCATCACCGCCACTGCCGCCGCCAGAAGCAGCAGCCCCCGGTGGTGGAACGACAAAATGCGATGCCCGGGCCGCTGACGCCGCATACAAGACCCCTCCTTTTGTGGTTTGGGCCATCTTATGCCTGTCAGGGTGCGGCTGTGCGATTGTGCCGGGCCGAAGAGTGTGGTACACTATAGCCATCGAGATTTTTTGTGATACGGAGAAACTTTATGCTGACCATTACACTGCTGGGTACAGCGGCCACCATGCCCCTGCCCGACCGCGCCCTCACGGCGGCGGTGGCCGAATGCGGAGGACACAGCCTCCTGTTCGACTGCGGCGAGGGGACCCAGACTGCCGCCCGCCGGGCCGGAGTCAACCTGATGAAGATGGACGCCGTCTGCCTGACCCATTACCACGGCGACCACATCTTCGGCCTGCCGGGGCTGCTGCAGACGCTGGGCTGTCAGGGCCGCACCCGCCCGCTGGCGCTGTACGGGCCGAAGGGGCTCGGCGAAGTCTGGGCGGCACTGCGGGTGCTGACGGGGCCTCTGCCGTATCCGGTTTATGCTGAGGTGCTGGACGCCCCGGCGGCGCTCTGCGAAAAATTCGGCGGCTGGCCGCAGGGCGCGAAGCTCACGCCGGTGCCGACCCGCCACCGGGTCATCAGTCAGGGCTATCGGCTCGATCTGCCCCGGGCCGGGCGGTTCTCACCCGAACAGGCGCGGGCGTTGGGCGTCCCGATAAAGCAGTGGAAGACGCTCCAGCACGGCGAGAGCATCACGCTGGACGGTGGACGTGTCATCCAGCCGGAAGCCGTCCTTGGCCCGGCCCGGCAGGGGCTGAGCTTTGTCTTCTCGGGCGACACCGCCCCCTGTCCGGCGCTGGAAAAGGCCGCAGCGGGTGCGGACCTTCTGCTCTGCGACTCCACCTATGCTCTGCCGGAGCAGGCCGCGCAGGCCAAACAGTACGGCCACAGCACCTTCGGGCAGAGCGCAGCCCTCGCCGCCAAAGCGGGCGCAAAGCGGCTCTGGCTCGTCCACTATTCGCCCATGATCACCGACCCGGAAGAAGAGCTGACCCAGGCGCAGAGCCTCTTCCCGGCGGCAGAGTGCGGCTATGACGGCAAGAGCATCACCCTGCAATATGAGGAGGCCGAAGAATGAACATCACCATAGAACCCGGCGCCTCCGCCCTGCTGGACGCGCTGCACCGGGCAGGTTTTGCGGCTTACGCCGTGGGCGGCTGTGTCCGGGACAGTCTGCTGGGCCTTGCGCCCCACGACTGGGACCTCTGCACCGCCGCCCGCCCGGAGCAGGTGATGGAGCTGTTCGGAGAAAAGCAGTGCATCCCCACCGGCTTGCAGCATGGTACCGTGACTGTGAAGCGGGACGGCAGGCTCTACGAGATCACCACCTTCCGCACCGAGGGCAGTTATTCCGATGGCCGCCACCCCGACAGCGTGGCCTTTGTACCCGACGTCCGGGAGGACCTGGCCCGGCGGGACTTCACCATCAACGCCATGGCCTACAGCGCCGAAGAGGGCTTGTGCGACCCCTTTGGCGGGCAGGAAGATCTGGCCCGGGGCGTGGTGCGGGCCGTCGGTGAGCCGCTGCGCCGCTTTGAAGAAGACGCTCTGCGCATCCTGCGGCTCTACCGCTTTGCGGCCCGGTTCGGTTTTGTGATCGACGAGGCCACCGAAGCGGCGGCAAAACAGCTGGCCGCCCACCTCGACTGCGTGTCGGTGGAGCGCATCGAAGAAGAGCTGGACAAGCTTCTGTCTGCCCCGAAGCCGGGGGCGTATCTGGAGCCGGAAGTGCTGGCCTTTGTCCTGCCGGAACTGCCGCCCGACTACCTGCCGGAAGCCCGCGAGATCATAGACGCCCTTCCGGCAGGAGCAGAGGAAGTGACCACCCGTTGGGCGGCGCTGCTTCTGCCGCTGGGGGAGGATGGAACACGAAAGGCGCTGAAACGCTTGAAATGCTCCAATGCTGTGATAGATGGAGTATCAACACTTGTGAAGGAGAAAGCCCCCCGCACTCTGCCCTCGACCTTACAGGCTAAGCGCCTGTTGGGCAAATACGGCCTTCACACCGTGCAGCAGCTGACTGCCCTTTGGAGCGCTCTTCAACCGGAAAGAAAAGATGAATTTACCGCCCTGCAAAAAGAGGCCGAGACGCTGACCGCCCAAAACGCCTGCTGCCGCGTCTCCCAGCTGGCCGTGAATGGCCGCGATCTGATGGCGGCGGGCGTCGCGCCCGGGCCGGGCCTGCGCCGCGCGCTGGAAGCGCTGCTGGAAGAGGTCATCACCGGGCGGCTTCCCAACGAAAAAGCGGAACTTCTGGCTTTTGCGGCCAAATTTTCTGCGTCTTGACAAGAGAAAGAAGCTGCGGTAGTATTATACTACTGTTTTAGTATGTTATAACGGAAGAGGAACAGAATGACAGAAACACAGAACACTTCCCGCCGCCCCGGGGCGCTCATCGCCATGAGCGGCGGTGTGGACAGCTCGGTGGCGGCATGGCTCATGCAGAGGGACGGTTTCGACTGCACCGGCGTCACCATGCGCCTCACCCGCAACGAGGCCGTGAACACCGAGGGCCTGCACACCTGCTGCTCGGAGCGGGACATTGAGGACGCCGCCGAGGTGGCCTATGCGATGGATATTCCCTACGAGGTGCTGGATTTTACGGCAGACTTTCAGGAAAAGATCATCGACAAATTCATCCGGGTCTACGAGGCCGGCGGTACGCCCAATCCCTGCATCGACTGCAACAGATATATGAAGTTCGATCACCTGCTTCGCTGGGCGGAAGCGCACGGACTGGACTATGTGGTCACGGGCCATTATGCCCGGGTGGAGCAGGACGAGGCTACGGGCCGCTGGCTGCTCAAAAAGGGTCTGGACGAGAACAAAGACCAGAGCTATGTGCTCTACAACCTCACGCAGGAGCAGCTGGCTCATGTCCGCCTGCCGCTGGGTGGTCTGCACAAGAGCGAAGTGCGCGCCATCGCCGAGCAGCAGCACTTTGTGAACGCCCGCAAGCACGACAGTCAGGACATCTGCTTCGTGCCGGACGGCGACTACGCCCGCTTTATGGAGGATTTCACCGGCAAGCACTACCCGGCGGGCGATTTCCTCGACGTCGGCGGCAAAAAGGTAGGCACCCACAGCGGCGCTGTGCGGTACACCATCGGCCAGCGGAAGGGCCTGGGCCTCGCCATGGGCGCACCGGTCTATGTCTGCGCCAAGGATATGCAGGCCAACACCGTCACGGTCGGCCCGGAGTCGGAGCTGTTCGATACCATCGTCTATGCGAACGAAGTGAACTGGATCGCCATCCCGGAGCTGAAAGGCCCCCTGCGGGTGACGGCCCGCACCCGTTATCATCAGACCGAACAGCCTGCCACCGTCTACCCGGCGGGGCCGGACAGCTTCCGTCTGGAATTTGACCAGCCTCAGCGCGCCCCCACCCCGGGGCAGGCCGTCGTGCTGTATCAGGGCGATGTCGTCCTCGGAGGCGGCACTATTACACAGGTGGCGAAGGGATAAGGGGGAGCGGCCTGACCCTCTCAGGCGCTTCGTGCCGGAGCCTATTGCCTGACCGCTGCATTCTGGCTCTCCCTTCGGGAGAGCTGTCACCGAAGGTGACTGAGAGGGCAAGCCCGTGACTGTAAAAAGCAGAACCTAAAGGAGAAATGATATGCAAGACCAGTATTCCCGCACCCAGCTGCTGCTGGGCGCGGAAGCAATGACCAAACTGCACGATTCCCGCGTAGCCGTGTTCGGCGTGGGCGGCGTGGGCGGCTACACCGTCGAGGCGCTGGCCCGCAGCGGCGTGGGAGCTCTCGACCTGATCGACGACGACAAAGTCTGCCTCACCAACCTGAACCGCCAGATCATCGCCACCCACAAGACGGTGGGCAGGTTCAAGGTGGATGTGGCCGAAGAGCGCGTCCACGACATCGACCCTGACATCAAGGTCACCACCTACAAGACCTTCTTTGGCCCTGAGACGCAGGACAGCTTCGATTTCAGCCAGTTCGACTACGTGGTGGACGCCATCGACACGGTCACCGGTAAAATTGCGCTGGTCATGAAGTGCAAGGAGGCTGGTGTCCCCATCATCTGCTCCATGGGTGCAGGCAACAAGATGGACCCTACCCGCTTCGAGGTCACGGATATTTATAAGACTTCCGTCTGCCCGCTGGCCAAGGTCATGCGCACCGAGTGCCGCAAGCGCCGCATCAAGCACCTGAAAGTCGTTTACTCCAGGGAGCCTGTCATGACTCCCATCGAGGATGACTCCATCAGCTGCAAACACCACTGCATCTGCCCTCCGGGTACCCAGCGCAAGTGTACCATCCGCCGCTCTGTTCCCGGCTCGAACGCCTTTGTCCCGTCGGTCGTGGGCCTCATCATCGGCGGCGAGGTGGTGAAGGACCTCGTGGGCTTTGTCCCCATGAAGGGCTGATATTGTAAAAGCAAAAACCAGTGCATCAAAGATGCACTGGTTTTTGTTATTCACGAGATAATCTTCTCTGCGCCAGCGCAAAGCCGACGGCACTTGCCGCAAAGACGGCGTAATAGCTGGCCAGCCGGTAGAACATCAGCAGGCTCATGGACGAAGCATCGGGGAGGAAGCTGCTGTACACCAGCAGGAAGGCCGTCTCCACCGAGCCCATGCCCGCCACGTTGGGCAGGGCGTTGGAGACGAAAAGGGTCAGCGACGTGAGAAGCTGCACCTGCCAGAAGGCCAGTCCTGTGTCCAGCCCCATGAACTGCAGCCCCATCCAGGGCAGGCAGAAGAGCAGGAACAGCTTGACGAGATGCACGCCCAGAATGGCGGCACAGCGGGGCTTGTCCGCCAGCAGATGGCGGCTCTCGGTGCTCAGGGTGTCCAGCTGCTCGAGCCAGCTTTCCCGCCGCTCGGCCCAGCGGCCCGTGTCGGGCAGAAAATGCAGCAGCCACCGGGCCAGACGCTGCACCACCGGCAGAGCGCAGAGGGCGATGAGCCCCACGATGACGCCCGCCACGACAGCGTAGGCCCCGGGCAGATACCGCAGCACGCCGTCGGAGTGGGCCGCCATCCAGGGACGGCCCGCCAGAAGCAGCACGGTGGCGTAAAGCAGGACAGCAGTCTTGTGGAAGACGTATTGCAGGGTCATCAGCCCCACGCCGGGGCCGACGTCCAGCCCGCGCCGGTGGAGATACCACGGCTGAAACGGCACCGCCGTCCCCATCCATGCATTGTCGATGCCCTGCCGCAGCGGGAAATGGGGCAGACGGCTGCGGACGATGAGCCAGCTGGATACGCCCTCGAGAAGCGGGTAGCTCAGGCCCACGGCCAGTGCCAGCAGCCCCTGCCCGAGGGTGAGCCGGCTCAGTGCCTCGGAGATCTCGGCCCAGTGCTCCCGGAAGATGAACACCACGATGCCGGTCAGCAGGGCCAGAACGCCCAGCGAGAGCAGGGTCTTTCGGCGCGAAGGGGCGGGGGAGGCGGACGGACTCATGGGGGGACTCCTTTCAAATTTCAACAAAAAACGGACTGGGATAAACTCTTAGGAGAGTATATCACAGTCCGGAGATGTGTTTGTGAACAACTGCCAAATTTTTTGCCTCAGTTTCGGCAGAGTGATAAAGAACGGGGAGCTTATTCGCCAGTGAGCTCCTTTACAGCCTGTTGTAAACTGTCGGAAAACGCCTGTTTGGAGTAATGACTCTCGTAAAGCTCACGGCAGGCGGGGCGCATGGCGGCAAGCTTTTCCGGGTGCTCGATGGCCCAGGCCAGCCGCTCGGCCAGCTTTTCGGGGTCGTCGTCCTCGTAGACGAAACCGTCCACGCCCTCGGTGATGAGCCCGGCGGTGCCGGTGTGCTCCGACACGATGGCGGGCTTGCCGAAGATGAGGCCCTCGGTGACGAAAGTAGGCATGGGGTCGTCGCGGGAGGCGCAGACGAGGCAGGTACACTGGGCCATCAGGCTCTTGATCTCGTCGCGGGTGAGCCGCTTGACATAAAAGACGTTGTCGGGGCAGTCAGCGGTCAGGCTCCGCACGGCGTCCATCATCTCAGCCTCTGCGGCCTTGCCCACGAAGAGGAAGGATGCCTTCTTCATAGTCTCAGGCGGCAGCAGCCGGATGGCCTTGCAGAAGATGTCCTGGCCTTTCCGGTTCTCGAAGGAACCCACGGTGGCGAACAGAGGCCGCCCGCCCGCATAGCTCAAATCGTAGTGGGAGAACTTCTCGGCGGCGTAGTCCGGCAGGCCGTAGATGAGGGGCCGGATGTTGAACTCCGGCCGCACCGAGTGCATGGCGTTGGCGGCGTGGCTGCCGACGGAGTAGAGCCGGATGTTTTCGCCCAGCTCTCTGGGGATCTGGTGGGCGATGTGGGGGTAGCCTGCAAAGGCATCGTGGAGCCACCAGAGCACCGGCACCCGCGCACCGCTCAGGGCGCGGACGGCCCGGGCCTCCACGACGGTGTTGGCCAGAACGAGGTCGGCGCAGAGGGCCAGCCCCCAGAGCAGGGGAGACTGGACACAGCCCTTGCGGGTGATGACGGTAGCTCCCGCCTCGAGGAAGAGCGGCATGGAGCCGCCGTCCTCAGGGCCGAGGACGACCACTTCGTAGCCCATGCTGCGCAGCACTGGCACGGCGCTCACCAGCACGATGGGCGCACCGGTCATGTCCAGCAGGTGGCTCATGATAAAGACGCGCTTCCCCTTTACAGACCAGACGTCTTCGGCGCAGATGTCCCGCTCATAGTGGGCCAGCGCCAGCGGGAGGCAGACGTGGCTGCGGCGGAGCTTCGCCGCTAGCGTCAGCAGTTCGACGGGATTTTCCGGGTCGCGGGCTTCCGCCTGACAGCGGCGCAGAAGCTCCCGGGAGACGAGGGCGCAGCCCGGGCAGGCTGCAAAGCCCTGACTGTGGTAGAGGGTGGTGACGCCTGAGTAGCCGAAGACGGCGTCGCTGGTGACGTAGTCTGCGCCGCTGCGCAGTGCGTCCGCAAAGCAGGAAAGGGCCGTGGGCATCAGGAAAAGGTCTTCCCTGACCAGAAGCACACCGACGGCGCTGCCGAGGGCTTCGGGGCGGAGGCTGTCCGTCAATAAAAATTTGCGGTGGAGCTGATCCTGCAGGGAAGCTTTCAGGGAGGCGTTCCGTCCTGGCGCATAGACGCCGAGAAAAACTTCCTGGGTGTCGAGATATTCCTGTTTGGCGAGCTGAACCCGCTGCAGAGTGGTATAACTGCTGTACATCGTATCCTCCTCTCCGCAGGCAGGCTCAATGGCTGCGATGGAACAGCCCCAGCAGGCGGCGCAGGGGCAGCGTGAGTTTCCAGCTGCTGGAAGAGAGGATGTTTTCCAGCGAGTTCTCGTAGGCTTTGCTCCGGGCGCACAGCTCGGCGTTGGCCTGATGCAGCTCGGAGAGATTCTTCTGCAGGGCCTCGATGGTCTGCTTCTGGTCAGCCGTAGTCTTTTCCAGCTGGTCGAGGTGCTTCTGCTCGCAGACGCGGGTCTTCTGGAAATACTGTACGCCCTCGAGAACGGCGGCGAACAATGGGTCGTCAGCCAGCGGCTCCAGCGGGAAGTAGCAGTAGCTCACGCCCAGCTCCATCCCGGCGGGGAAACGGTTCAGACCTTCCAGCATGAAATTCGGGTCGTCGTTGAGGAACAGGATGCCGTCGCCGTGGAGCGGCACACCGTTCACCGGGCGGCAGAGGATGCGGTCATCCGAGAAGACGAAATCAGTGATGCAGCAGGGCAGTTCGCCGGGGTCGAAACGGAGATTGAACGCGGTCTCCGGCAGCTCGAAGGTCGCTGTCACCATGCCGTTCAGCTCGTCGTATTCGTAGTCCGGGGCTTTAACGGTGTCTTTCTGGGAAAAGCCGAACCCGGCGTCATAGTAAAGCAGCGGCTGCACCAGAGCAGGCGAGTCGGTCTGCCTCTCTTTCTGGGGGTGGGCAGCATAGAAGGTCTGCAGCTGTTTTTCCAGCTCGAGGCAGCGCTGGGCCAGCCGCGAAGTGCCTTCGTCTGCAAGTTTGAGCTGTTGTTCAAGGTCCGCAATGCGGCTGCGCAGAGCCGCTTCAGGAGTTTCGTTCATCATTACCGGGGCCTCCTCCGATTTATCGCAAGGCGTACAACCCGCGCTGCAAGCCCATGCATCAAAAGTAACTATAGTCTGCCCTCAAAATGGCGGGATACCAAAGCGCAGGGATTTCAGTGTTTTGCCGCATAGCGGCGGGTCCTGCTCCGCTGCCGGGGCTTGTCCGCAGGCTTGCCGCCCCGAAGCTTCCGGCCAAGCTCTTTGCGGCGCATCAGAAGTTCGGTGACGGCGAAGATGGACACAAGCGAGAACACGAACTGCAGCAGCATCCCCTGCACCGGATGGTCAGCATACTTTGCAGCCATCAAATACCACGGGATGGCCGTCAGCTCCACAGTGTGGATGCAGAAGATGAAGAGCGAGCGCCGGCCCACCCACTCGATGGCATGGGAGATGGGGCCGTCCACTCGGCGCTGCCATTTCAAAAAGAGCCGGATGATGCCGTAGCCCACTGCGCCATCCAGCAGGATGCTCAGCGGCCCCATCGTCCACTCACCCAGCGAAACGCAGTCGGTGCTCTGGGTCAGCAAAACGCCCGCGACGACGCCCAGCGCGGACGCGATAAGTCCGGCTTTGGCTCTGCCGGAAAGGGGAGTTTCGAAAAGGCGGCGCTTCTTGGCCAGATAGCCGATGTAAAGGTAGGGCAGCGACACCATGCCCTGTGCGATGCAGAAAGGAGCCTCCCACACCAGCGTGACGCCCCAGCCAAGCAGGGTGACGCCGACGACTGCGGGGGTTATGTACCGCTCGGGGAAGATCTCAAGCAGCACGTCCAGAAGCACCCACGCCAGCATCAGGGCCACTAAGTACCACATGGGTCCGCAGGAGAAAAACTGATGCCCGAAGTAAGTGGCCGTGTGGGGCAGGCCCAACAGGAAACCGCCTAAGACCTTAGCCGATTCTGAGATGGCAGCATCCCACGAGCCGAAAGCTGCGTGGTGAAGGAAAGCGTGGAGCACCGTGGTGGCCAGCGCAGTATAGAGGTAAGGCTTGAGCAGGGTCTTGAGCTGCTGCTCGATGCATTTGTGGATGGAGCGCTTGCGGAAGCCGTAGCCGCTGGCAATAAAAAAGGCGGCCATCAGCGCTTCGCGGTAAGCGAACAGCGCGAACGCGAAAGGGGTGACGTCGTTGGTGCCGAGGGGGTAAAGCTCTGCCGTGTGGGCAAAGACGATGGCCAGCATTCCGATGCCTTTCAGCAGGTCGAACATGCCAAGGCTGCTTACAGTGCGGGGCTTGGTGCCTTCCATGAAAAGGGTCCTCCTTGTGCGCCATTCGTCCCGGAGGCCCCGGAAGGCCGTGTTTTAGGCGCGATAAATAAAAATATGAAGCTCAGCGGGGAGCTTTTTTGCCAAATGATATAAACAGTATAATGCTTTTTGGGCTTGCTGTCAATTTGATAAGGACTCGACCTCCGGGTGAAGTTTCGTCCTGACGAAAAAAAGTGTATCACAGCTTTTCGCGCATCGCAACAAAAGGAAAGAATTACATCTGCCTGCACAAATCGAATGCAAGCTCAAGTTGCATATTTGTGCAATTAAATCTTGCGTTTGTGCTCTGCTTGCGGTATACTGTTGCCATGAGGAGCCGTGCCAAAGTTTTCCTCGAAATGCCAGAGATTCGGAATGACTCTGGAAAGTGAATGAAAAAAGTGCAGAGCTGAAAATTTGACAAAAAGGAGAAAGACCGATGGCTGAATACATCAAAGTACCCGCAGGCGTATACGACATGGTGACCCGCTGCATGGAGCAGGAGTTCCCCGATCATGTGGCCATCCGCTATGTGGCCGAGGACGGCAAGACTGTTGTGGAGAAGAAGTATCGCGAGTATGCGCAGGACATCCGCCGGATGACGGCCTATCTCAAGGCCGAAGTGCCGGACATCAAGGGCCGGCGCATCGTTCTGCTGAGCCGGAACTGCTATGAATTCTGCGTGGCGTCCTTCGGCATCATCCTCGCCGGCGGAGTCCTCGTGACCCTGAACCAGAAAAAGACCTGGGAGGAGCTGGAATATGAGCTGGGCCTCGTGGAGCCTGCTCTCATCCTGAACGACGGCATCGACTACGGCTGGCGCGCCGACTGCTATAAAGAGACTGCCCCCGGCGAGCTGACCAACTGCGTGGGCCACGATGATCTGATGATGCTGATGTTCACCTCCGGCACCACCGGCCGCAGCAAGGGCGTCATGCTCTCGGAGCGGAATATGTGCGCCAGCCTGCACACCTATTCGGAGGTGGCAGAGAACTGGATCACCGACCGCCTCCCGGCAGGTCAGAAGCTGCCGCTGAGCCATATGACTCTGCTGCCCCTCTTCCACATGGCCTGCTTCGTCTGCGTCATGTCCTACCCGCCTGCCGGCTGGGCCCTGAACCTCTGCGGCGACATCCGCGACTTCTACCGCGACCTGGGCCTGATGCACAGCGATGTCATGGCCTCGGCCCCCATGCTGGTGGAGACCGTCTACAACGACATGAAGCGTGGCCGCGTCAGCCGTCTGAACGGCCTGTGGGACCTGTGCTGCTCTTCCGCTGCCCTCGACCCCAGGATGCTGCTGGAGCTGGCCCAGAACGGCTTCGTCGTCAACCAGTGCTACGGTATGACCGAGACCTTCGGCGACGGCATCCTGAACTTTACGCAGGTCGAAAAGCACATGAGTGCCGTGGGCAAGCCCGACGACCACGTTCAGTATAAGCTGGACGAGACCGGAGAAATTTGCATCAAGGGCGACTGCGTGATGCTGGGCTACTACAAGGACCCCGAGGCCACGGCAGAGGTCATCGACGCCGACGGCTGGTTCCACACCGGCGACCTTGCCCGGATGGATGAGGAAGGCTTCTATTACATCACCGGCCGCAAGAAGAACCTCATCATCCTCGCCAGCGGCGAGAACGTCAGCCCCGAAGAGCTGGAAAAGAAGCTGGCCCTCTGCCCGGCCATCACCGAGTGCATCGTGAAGGAGAAGAGCCAGAAAATTTGTGCCGTCATCTACTGCCCTGAGGATAAGCAGGAAGAGGTCAGAGCCTTCGTCACCGAGGCCAACCGCAGCCTGCCGCTGTATAAGCGCATCAGTGCTGTGGAGTTCACCGCTGAGCCCCTGCCCCGCAACGCTCTGGGCAAGCTGCTGCGCAAATAAACAATAAAACAGCGAAAAAGGACACGCCGCGTAGTTGCATTTCTCTGTCGAAACAGGTATTATTACGTTGAGGCAGAAAATGTCAGCTGCCGGCGTTTCGCTGCAAGAAAGAAAAACAGCAAGGAGCGACAAAAATGATAAATACTGTATATGAGCTCATCACGGACGTCATGGCGAAGCAGTACCCCGACCGGGTGGCGTTCCGCTATGTGGCCGCCGATGGCAAGACTGTGGTGGAAAAGACCTACGCTCAGTATGTGCAGGACATCCGCAGGGCCGTTACTTATTTTAAGGAGAATATCCCCGACATCAAGGGCAAGCGTGTCGGCATCATGAGCCGCAACTGCTATGAGTACGGTGTCAACAGCTTCGGCGCGATCCTCGCCGGGGCCGTCGTCGTGACCATCAACCAGAAAAAGACCTGGCCCGAGCTGGAATATGAGCTGGGCCTTGTCGAGCCTTCCCTCATCGTCAACGACGGCATCGACTATGGCTGCCGCCCCGACATCGAGGCCGCCTACGGCGATAAACTCCGCCCGATGGACGCCTTCAAGGACAGCGCGCCTGCAGAGCTTGTTGACTGCGTGGGCCATGATGATTTGATTGTGCTGATGTTCACTTCCGGCACCACCGGCCGCAGCAAGGCCGTCATGCTCTCGGAGCGCAACTTTTTTACCACGGTGGAGTGCCAGGTCAAATTCGGCGACGCCATGCTGGACTATAAGCACGAGCATATGCCCGAGGACAAAAACGATGTCCTGAGCAACTTCGCCATCCTGCCCCTGTTCCATCTGGGTACGTTCATCTGCCTCTTCGTTTGGGCCTGCAAGGGCTGGGCGCTGAACCTCTCCGCCGACATCCGCGACTTCTACCGCGACCTCGGCCTGATGCACAGCGATGCCATCGCTGTGGCTCCCATGCTGATGGAGGCCATCTACAAAGACGTCAAGCGGGGCCGCCGCGCCCGCCTGAACGGCATCTGGAACCCCTGCGGCTCCTCTGCCATGTTTGACGGCGCCATGCTGGCCGAGCTGGCACAGCAGGGCATGATGATCACTCAGGTGTACGGCATGACCGAGACCTGCGGCGACGGCATCATCAACTACGAGCAGGACGAAAAGCACATCCGCGCCGTGGGCAGGCCCGACGACCACGCCGAGTACAAGCTGGACGAGACGGGCGAAATCTGCATCCGCGGCGGCTGCGTCATGCTGGGCTATTACAAGGACCCCGAGGCCACCGCAGAAGTCCTCGACGCCGACGGCTGGTTCCACACCGGCGACCTGGCCCGTGTGGACGAGGACGGCTTCTATTACATCACCGGACGCAAGAAGAATATCATCATCCTCGACAACGGTGAGAACGTCAGCCCCGAAGAACTGGAAAATCTGCTGTCCAAGTGCGAGGCCGTCAAGGAATGCATCGTCAGGGAGAAGGGCAAGAAGATCTGTGCCGTCATCTACTGCGGCGAGGCCGACCAGCAGACCGTCCGCGATTTCATCACCGAGACCAACCGCACCCTGCCGCTCTACAAGCGGATGAGCGCCGTGGAGTTCAGCACCGAGCCTCTGCCCCGCACCGGCACCGGCAAGCTGCTGCGCAAGTAAGAATAAACCGGGCAGGCTGCGGAATACTGGAAAAGAGCCGCAGCCGCCTTTAATGGAACTACGAAAGGAAGATCTAAGCTATGGAAAGAACCGAGATCGTGTCCCAGATCCTTGCAATTCTGGAAGATGTTGCAGAGATTTCCCCCGAGGATGTCAACGAGAACAGCGTCCTGATGGACGATCTGGACCTGTCGTCCATGGAGATCCTGACCGTCGTCGCCGACCTGGAGGAGACTTTCGGCCTGCGCATCCCCGAAAAGGAGCTGCGCAACTTCGTCACCATCAGCGATCTGGCCGACTATCTGGCCGCACACGCGGGGGAATAAGGAATGGATGCCGAACAGCGCTCTGTTTTTCAAGGTATCGTCTACTATTACCGCGAAAACATGGTCAACTGCCGCTATCAGGTCACGCTGAAAGATGCCATGGACGGTGCGCTTTTGCAGCAGGCTCTGGATGCGGCCCGGGCAAAGGCACCCTACTATTTCCAGAAGCCGGTGTGGGAGAAAAAGCTGCTCCACCTCGAGCCGTCGGACGCCCCCTGCCCGGTGCGGCAGGGCAGCGCAAAGCCCGAATTTCCGGACGAGAACGGCTTTACGGTTGCCCTGAGCTATGAGGGGAAAGTCGTCTACTTCGACTGGTTCCACTTCCTGGCCGATGGCCGGGGCATGGCACCCTTCATGACCATGGTGCTGCAGTTCTACTGCAACCTGCGGTACGGCACGGCTTTCGAGGGCCGGACCCTTGAGACGGACCCTGCCTACGACATCGAGGACATCCTTGCAAAGTACCCTGAGAGTCAGGTGGCCAACGATATGCAGCGCCCCGTGGTGCAGACCTTTGAAGAGACGCCCACCTGCTGCCGCATCCGGCTGGAAAAGGCGGGGCTTGTGGACGCCGCCCTCCGCTGCGGCGTCAAGCCCTTCAGTACCCTTACGGCCCTGCTCTGTAAGGCGGTGCAGGTGTATCTGGACAAGGACGAGGTGCTCTACAGCTACTCGACAGACGCCCGCGACGCGCTGGGTGCGCCGAACGCCCTCTACAACTGCGTGGCCTCCTTCCAGCGCAAGCTGCCGCTGACGGCAGATGCCCCGCTGGCCGAAGTGGCCGTGGGCGTGGACGCTGACCTGAAAGAGAACCTTTCCGCTGAGCGAAAACTGTTCCGTATTGCGGAGCAGATGGGCTGGGTCTACCGGGTCTACCAGCAGAAAGCCAGCCTCAGCATCAAAAAGCGCATCTTCCAGATGGGCGAGTACATCAGCGGCTTCCCGGCGGACTTCTGGGTGAGCTATCTGGGCGACCCCTTCGCCCCGTCCAGCCCGGAGCTGACCCGGTACATCGAGGACTTCCAGACCTGGGTGCCGGCAGACGGCGCTTCCATCGGTCTGGAATGCACCAGCCTGCATGGCATCATCACCCTCTGCATCAAGAACAAGGTGCCGCGCCCCGGCTTTGCCGAGGCTCTGCGTGCCGCGTTCGAGGCCGAAGGCATCAAGGTGCTGGAAGCCGCAGAGCTGGGCGCAGACAATACATAAGATCAAACCTCTCCGTCACGCCGTAGGCGTGACGGAGAGGTTTCTTTTTATCCAAAACGTAATTTTTACATCAAATTTTCATGCGTCATACTTTTGCAAAAAAATCGCCTGAAAAGCCGATTTTTCCCTTGCGTCCAACAGTTTGCCGTGGTAGGATAGGTCGAATGCGAACGAAACACACTGGGAAATGGACAAAAGTGAGGAAAATCGTATGGGAAAAAATAAGAACAGCGGCTCGGCACTGGCAAGAAAGATGGCGGTGTCTCTGGTTTGCGGTCTGGCGGCAGGCTTTGCCTTTATGATGCTGCGCGAAAAGCTCGTGGCTTCCGGCAACAGCGGCATCTGGCAGACCATCAACGACCTGCTCTTCCAGGACATCACCACAGAGGGCGCGGAACGTGCGCTCGGCCTCTTCTACATCATCGGCCAGCTCTTCATCAAAGCACTGCAGCTGGTCATCATCCCGATGGTCTTCACCTCCATCGCGCTGGCCATCGGCAGCATTGCCGATACCCGCACCATGGGCCGCATCTCGGCCAAGACCCTCTTCTGGTTCCTGCTCTGCTCCTTTATGGCGCTGGCACTGGCCGGATGCGTGGGCTACGCCACCTATTCCATGGGCCTCTTCAACGCCCACATCGAGGGCCTCACCGGGGCCACCGGCTCCACCGGCTCCAACCCCCTGAACGTGGTGCTCAACGTCATCCCCTCCAACATCGTCACTGCCTTTGGCAGCAACGGCGCAGTGCTCTCCTCGGTGTTCCTGGCCGTGGCCGTGGGCCTGAGCATGAATGTGCTGGGTGAGAGCCGTACTTCCACCCTCCGCCGCCTGCTGGGCGAGGTGAACGACGTGGTGGTGGTCTTCCTGAACTTCGTCGTCACAAACTTCGCGCCCTTTGCAGTCTTCGTGCTGCTGACCCGCACCTTCGCCATCTACGGCATTGATTACCTCAAGCCCGCTCTGGTGTATGTGGTGGTCACGGTGGTCCTGCTCTTCGTCTTCCTGCTGGTGGCCTATCCTCTGGTGGTGGCGCTGGGCGCAAAGCAGAACCCCATCACCTTCATTAAGAAGATCGCCAACGTGGCCGTCTTCGGCTTCTCCACCTCTTCCAGCGCAGCCACTCTCCCCCTGAACATCAAGGTCTGCACCGAGGATTTCGGCGTCGATGAGTCCATCGCCTCCTTCGTCCTGCCTCTGGGCATGACCATCAACATGGACGGCACCGCCATCATGCAGGTGGTGGCCACCGTCTTCATCGCAGGCTGCGCCGGTTACACCGTTACTCCCGCCCAGCTGGTCGTGGTCGCCCTGCTGGCTCTGCTGGCCTCGGTGGGTACGCCTGCCGCCCCCGGCGCAGGAGCCGTCATCCTCTTCACCATCCTGTCCGGTGCGGGCTTCGTGAATGACAGCGCCCTGCTGGCCTACTCCCTCATCCTCGCCATCAACCGCCCCATCGAGATGCTCGTCACCTCCCTGAATGTTGTGGGCGACGCTGTGGCCAGCATCTGCGTGGCCAAGAGCGAGGGTCTGCTGAACGAGGAAAAGTTCAACGCATAATTGACCTGTAACATACAAAAGCGCCTCTCCGTTTTACCGGAGGGGCGCTTTTTGCGCAGCAGAAGTCTTCTTTTTTACAGACGGCCCAAAGCCGCCGCCGGGGTTTTACGCCGATTTTGCGTCCGCATGGTTTCGGGTCGGGCGGCTGCGGCGGTAGAATAAGGCCGTTCCCGATAAATCGAAAAAGAGAGAAGGAGCCATGAGGCTCATGGAAAGAGAGGACTTTCGCATGAAAGAGAATAAAATGTCCCGCCGCAGCTTTTTGAAGGTCGGTGCCTTTGCGTCCGCCGCCGGTATGCTGGCCGCAGCGCCTGCCGCCGCCAACGCCGCTGCCCCCAATGCCGCCAACGCAGCAGAGGAAGAGAACGGACTGCTGGGCGTGTTCGGCGGAAAACCCAAGTATGTTTTCCTCTTCATCGGCGACGGCATGGGTACGGCCCAGATCCAGTCCGCCCGATTCTATAAGGGTACGGTGGAGAACAACGGCGCTGTCGTCGAGGGCGAGCTGAGCTTCACCCAGTTCCCCGAGGTGGGCAGCGTGACCACCTACGACAGCACTTCTTTCTGCCCCGATTCCGCTTCCACTGCCACTTCCATCGCCACCGGCCACAAGACCGAGAGCGGCGTCATCAATATGTGTCCCTGGACCCGCGATGTGCCCTATGAGACCATCGCCGAGAAGCTCCACGCCCAGAAGAACTACAAGGTGGGCGTTGTCTCCTCCGTCAACATCGACCACGCCACCCCCGCTGCCTTCTATGCACATCAGAAGACCCGCAAGAACTACTACGACATCGGCAAGGAGCTGGCCGTCTCCGGCTTCGAGTATTTCGCCGGCGGCGAGTTCCAGAAGGTGAACGGCGACGGCACCGGCCCCAACAACCACGAGATCGCCGCCCAGAACGGCTACAACGTCGTCACCTGTCAGGCAGACGCCGCCGCCCTCAAGGCCGGTGCAGGCAAGACCCTCATCATCGCCGAGGCTCTGGCCGACGGCAAGTCCATGAACTACGCCATGGACGCCGCCGCAGGCGAGTGGCAGCTGACCGACTACGTCAGGAAGGGCATCGAGCTGCTGGACAACAAGAAGGGCTTCTTCCTGATGACCGAGTCCGGCAAGATCGACTGGGCCTGCCACGCCAACGATGCCGCCGCTTCCATCCACGATGTGCTGGAGATGAGCAACGCCGTGCAGGCCGCTGTGGATTTCTACAACGCCCACCCCAACGATACCCTCATCCTCGTCACCGCCGACCACGAGACGGGCGGCATGGCCATCGGCTACAAGACCACCAACTACGACACCTTCCTGACCAACCTCACCCACCAGAAGATGTCCTACGCCAAGTTCGACTCCACCTATGTCGAGGGCTACATCGCCAACAAGACTCCCTTCGAGGCCGCCATGGCCGACGTGAAGGCAAACTTCGGCCTGACCCTGCCCACCGACCCCGATGCTGCCAGTGCAGGCAAGCTGCTGCTGACCGACTACGAGGTGGAGAATCTGCGCAAAGCCTACGAGCGGACGCTGGAAGTCGGCGCTGCCTCCCAGAAGGAGATGAGCCAGCAGGATTATGAGCTCTACGGCACCTACATCCCCTTCAGCATGGCCATCTGCCACACCATCAACCACAAGTCCGGCATGGACCACACCACCTATGCCCACACCGGCGCGATGGTCAACATCTATGCGCTGGGCGTCGGCGCGGAGAAGTTCCGCGGCGTCTTCGACAACACCGAGATCTACCACAAGCTGGCTGAGCTGACCGGCGTACAGTAAGCCTCTCTCTTCAAACGAAAAAGCCTGTGCAGACCCTCCCGTGGCGGGCGGCTGCACAGGCTTTCTTGTGTTCACAGGTGGATGGTGCAGCCGCGGCCCAGCATCTGGGCCAGCAGCATAAGGGTCGAGACGCCGAAGCACCCACCCATCATCAGCAGGCAGAGCACCACCGAGCCGAAGTCGCACCGGCATGCGCCGGGCCGGGCCGAGTAGTAGAGTACCTCGCACCCCAGCAGGATGAGCCCCGCCGCCGGTAGCACCTGCCAGATGACCAGCCACGGCAGGCCGGGCAGGAAGCGGGCCAGCAGGAAGAGCGTGCCTGCCGCGATGAGGCAGACGCCCAGCGTCAGGGTGCCCACCCGGCGCAGGGGCTTATTCGTCGTGTTCTGTTCCATCATCCGTCACCTCGTTTTCATTCACCACAGGAGAGGAGAGCAGAGCGGCGTTGTCCGGCTCGTCGGCGTGATACTCGCAGAAATCGGCATCCTCGGGGACATCCTTGGAAGCATCCGGCTTTTTGGCCGGATGAGGGCCTTTCACCAGCCAGACGCCGCAGACGATGAGGACCACACAGACCACCACATCCGGCAGGCTGTCCATGACGAGATAGAGGGCGCGGAAAACGGGGGAGGAGTGGCCCCAGCGGTAGACGAGGTCGCCGAAAATATTCATGATGAGGTTCTGGTAGGCGATGAGCGCACCGAAGGCGATGAGCAGCCAGCCCACCAGCTTGTGGCTGTCCAGCAGAGCCCGGGCCAGCCGCCTGTCGCGGGGGTCGAAGTGGACGAGGTAGTCGTCCTCCGGCGCGGTGTCCGCGATGATCTGCGCCCGGAGGTTGAAGGTGTCAAAGAAGCTGTACATCCACACCACCACCAGCAGGAGCATCACCGGGTTGAGCAGTGAGCTCACCATCCCGATGAGGCAGGCCGTGAGGATGAGGGAGAGGCCCCGCTTCATGTAACCCTGATACATCTGGCCTGCGCCGGGGATAAACGCGCAGCAGAAGGTCAAAAATCCGTTTTTCAGCATAACGATCTCCTTGTTTTATGATTTTATGTTTTCTGCCGCGTTCAGCAGGCTTTCCAGCACAGAGGAAACGCGGGTATAGATGTTCTCGCCGGGGCGGGAAGTCACGGGTTTGCCCAGCTTTTCGGGCAGAAGCTTCGGGGGCTGTTTTTCCGGCAGGGTGACCTGGACTGTGGGCAGGAGGGCCTGCAGGTCACTGCCGTGGTCGGTGACGAAGGTCAGCGCTCCGGTACGCCACATGGTCAGCGCCAGCACGGCGGCGACGCCCGCCACCGCAGCCCGGCCACAGGTGCTCTGCATCAGCCGCACCCAGATGGTGCTCATCACGGTACGGCGGACATCCCGGGGCGGGTCGGCGAGGGCGTCGGCGGTCAGAAGTGCGGTGTAACGGTCGGTGCATTTGTCGCAGTAGGCGAGATGTTCGGCGGCTTCCAGCCGTCCCAGCTCGTCCAGCTGCCCGGCGGTGAGGGCGTGCAGCCCTTCGTCGCTCAGACAGCCGTCTTCACGGAACAATTCCATCTCAAAAGCCCTCCTTTCCGGCGGCGCTCAGCTGCGCGGCCAGCATCTTTTTTGCCCGGAAGACCTGCGCCTCCACTGTTTTCTGGGGCCTGCCGCAGAGCCGGGCGGCTTCGGCGGCGGTGTGCTGTTCCAGCAGCATGAGGCGGCAGGGCGTCTTGTAGGGTTCCCGCAGAGCGAGGATGCGCTGCGTCAGCTCCTCTTCGCCCAGAGCGTCCAGCACCTGCGCTTCCGGCTCGCTGCCGGGCGGTGCGCCCTCAAGTGCAAGTACATCGTCGCCGGGGGTGTTCACCCGGCGCGCCCAGGCGCTGCGTAAGTAATCCTTGGCTTTGTTGGAGGCGATGCGGGCCAGCCATTGCTTTTCGTATCCGGCAGGACAGCGGTCCATGCTCCGCCATGCAGAGAGAAACGTTTCCTGCGTCAGATCCTGCGCATAGCCCTCATCTGCCACCAGCTGACGGCAGATGGTGTAGACGAGGGACTGGTACTTCTGTACCAGCCTGTCAAATTCCAGTGCATTCAATGGCTGCTCTCCGCCTCCTTTCTGCCCGGCATTTCGAGCGCTCTGTCTATCTACACGAACCAGCGGGGCCAAAACCTGCAAAATCATGGGAAAAATTTTGAAAATGTGGTAAAATGGCCTTATCAAACCTCACAAAGGAGAAAACACGATGGCCTCTGCCACAAAACAGGCACTTCTGGCGGCGCTCTCCGCCGCCCAGGGCGAATGCATCTCCGGCCAGCAGCTGGCGCAGCAGCTGGGTGTGAGCCGCGCTGCTGTCCATAAGGCTGCGGCCGCACTGGCGGCTCAGGGCTACGCTCTGGAAGCCGCCCCCCGGCGGGGCTATCGGCTGGCGGGCGGCGACCCCTTCTGCGCCGAGGCGGTGGGGGAGTACGACGCCCCCATCTACCTCTACGACAAGCTGGAAAGCTCCAACCGCACGGCCAAGACGCTGGCCATCGAGGGTGCGCCCCACGGCACGATGGTGCTGACAAGTCAGCAGACGGCGGGCCGGGGCCGGCTGGGGCGGCGGTTCGAGAGCCCGGCGGGGAAAGGCATTTATCTCTCGCTGGTGCTGCGGCCCGGCCTGCCCATGACCGAGGCGCAGGCCGTCACCGTCAGCGCGGCGGTGGCCGTCTGCCGGGCTGTGAAGAGGCTCTGCGGGCTGGACTTGGGCATCAAGTGGGTCAACGACCTCTATTATAACGGCAAGAAGGTCTGCGGTATCCTGACGGAAGCCGGGGCCGACCTCGAGAGCGGCCAGCTGGAATGGCTGGTGGTGGGCATCGGCCTGAACCTGACCTCCCGCCCGGAGGACTGGCCCGAGGAGCTGCGGCCCATCGCGGGCAGTCTCTACCCCGGCGGGCCTGCACCGGTGAGCCGGGCGGCACTGGCCGGGGCCATCGCTCGGGAGCTGCTGGGCCTCTGTCCGGACTTCGACTGTCTGGACGAGTACCGCACCCGGTGCTTCGTGCCGGGCCACTGGGTCACGGTCTGCACCGGGACGGAGAGCTACGCCGCAAAGGCGGTGGACATCGACGACGCCGGGCGGCTCATCGTGCAGCGGGAAGGGGGCCGCACCGAGGCGCTCTGCCACGGAGAAGTGAGTATAAGGCCGTCGCCGCTGGCGGTAAAATAATAAACCTCTCCGTCATCGCTGGCGCGATGCCACCTCCCCTATCGAGGGGAGGCTTTGGCAGGCCGGGCCGCTTTGTACTGACTGCTGAAAGCTGAATATGGCGCAAAATACCGTGCCCTGCTTGCGGGGACAGCGGCTGCTGGACAAGTTATCTCATCAAGCTGCTGCTGCCCGCTGTAGCAGGGCACTATTGCTTCTGAAAGATTGAGCTTGGCTCGTTTAGAATGGATTTGACCGACACGCCAGAGGCTCCCCTACTAGGGGCAACGGCGACGACCGCCGCCAGTGGCGGAAACAGGGAGGAGATGTTGGGGCAGCGGCCAGCAAGACGCAAGCGAAGCGCAGCGGATGCTGGGTGCCGCAACCCGGCCCTGTCGAGCGGAGCGAGACTGAGAGGTCAAAACACCCCGAAGCACACCAGCCCCAGCACCGCCGCGATGCCGATGACCTTCGGCACACTGAGCTTGAACTTCTGGAGCAGCACAAAGCAGAGGATGCCGATGGCGATGCCCGGCAGGCTGATGCCGCCTGCCTCGGTGATGCAGGTCTGGCGGCAGAGGCCCACCAGCACGCCCAGCACCATGCCGATGCAGACAGGCTTGACGATTTTCATGATGTAGCTCATGACCTTGCTGGTGCGGAACTTCTGGAAGAACGCCGCCGCCAGAAGCGTCAGCGTCAGGGTGGGGCTGAGGACGCCCAGGACCGCGAAGACGCCGCCCAGCATCCCGGCGGTCTTGGTACCTGCAAAGGTGGCGGCGTTGACGCCCAGAGAGCCGGGGGTCATCTCGGCGATGGCGATGAGGTTCGTCAAATCGGCGTCCGTCATCCAGCCGTGGGAAGACATTTCATCCATGATGAGGGGGATCATGGAGGTGCCGCCGAAGCTGGTGAAGCCGATCTTCGCAAACGCGGCGAAGAGCTGAACGAGGGTCTCAAACATGGCCATGTTCGCTCACCCCCATCCAGACCAGCGCGATGACCACACCGGCCGCCACCAGCGTCAGATTGCTGATGGACGTAAAGTAACAGAGCACAAAGGCGACGGCACAGATGATGATGGGCATTGCGCTGGTCAGAGCATCTTTGCCCAGGGAGATGGCCGCGCCGCCGATGATGGGGGCCACGGCGCACTGGACGCCCTTGAGGGCCGACCAGACCCAGTAGTTATCTTTAATGGCGTCGTAGATGGCCGTCACAATGGTAAGGGTGACGACGGCGGGAATGCACAGGCCGATGGCCGCGCAGATGCCGCCCAGCACCCCGGCCATCTGATAGCCGAAGAGCAGAGTGATGTTCACCACCATGATGCCGGGCAGGCTTTTGCCCACGGCGATGAGCTCCAGCAGATCGCTCCTGGTCATCCAGCCGCGCTCGTCCACGAACTCCCGCTCCATCTGGGCGATGATGCTCCATCCGCTGCCGAAGGTGAACGCGCCGATTTTGATAAAGTAAAGAAGCATCAGCAGGGCCATTCGTGCGCCGGTGGGGCGCTGCTGTGCGGTTTCGGGTTTTGTTGTCTGCATGGATCCTCCTGAGATACCGGGTTTGCTGTTTCTTTCCCTATAAGATACCACAGACGTCCCCAAAAGGCGAATGGAAAAATGGAATGGTTCCCGGTTCCTGTCAGGAATGCTCGTAAGTCATCCAGCTGCCTTTCCATGCGTAGAGGGCCATCAGCACGGCACCCAGCGCCCACGACACCGGGTAGAGGACGAACACGCCCTCGATGCCCGCAAAGAAGGGGAGGACGAACCGGATCCACACCACACGGAAGAGGCAGAGCGAGATGAGCAGCACCACCATCGGCGGCACGCTGCGGCCGGTGCCGCGCACTGCGCCCGCCATGCCGTGGAGGATGGCCAGCAGGAAGTAGAAGGGGCAGAAGTAGTGCATGGCGCTGCACCCGAAGGCCACCACCGTCTCGTCGGAGGTGAACAGGTGCATGATGGGCTTCTGGAACGCCAGCAGCAGAGCGCCGGTGCAGAGGGTGTAGAGCACGCTCATGCCCAGCGTGACCCACATGCCATTCTTCACTCGTTTGAGGTTGCCTGCGCCATAGTTCTGGCCCACGAAGGTCGTCGCCGCCATGCTGAAGCTGGTGACAGGCAGGATGTTGAAGCCGTCGATCTTCATATAGGCCGCAAAGCCTGCCATGGCGGCGGCACCGTAGCTGTTGACGCTGGACTGCACCAGTACGTTCGAGAAAGAGATGACCATGTTCTGGATGCCGGTGGGAAGGCCGATGCGGATGATGCGGGAGGTCATCCGCTGATCGGGCCGGATGGCGGAAAGCTCTACCTTGTAGTCGGCGTCCACCTTCATCAGAAAGCGGAGGCTCAGCACACAGGAGACGAGCTGGCTGATGTCGGTGGCGATGGCGGCGCCCGCCACGCCCATCTTCAGCCCGGCGATGAGCACGAGGTCGAGGATGATGTTGGTGATGGAAGCGCAGGCGAGGTAGAGGACCGAGCGGCGGGAGTTGCCCGCCGCGTTGAGGATGCCGGCTGCCATGTTGTAGACGACGCTGAACAGCACACCGCCGAAGTAGAGCTTCATGTAAGTCACGGCGTCGCCGAGGACTTCTTCGGGGGTGTTCATCCAGACCAGCAGACTGCGGCTGACGGCAATGCCGCCCACCGTCAGGATGAGGCCGAGGATGACCGCAATGGCCAGCGAGGTGTGGACGGCGATGAGCGTTTCCTTTTTATCTTTTGCGCCGAGATACTGGCTCACGACGACGCCTGCGCCGACGGCCACGCCCTGACTGAAACCGATGAGCAGGTAGATGGGCGAGCCGCTGGAACCCACAGCGGCCAGAGCGTTGCTGCCAAGAAAGTTGCCGACGATGATGGAGTCGGCGGTGTTGTAAAGCTGCTGGAGCAGGTTGCCCAGGATGAGCGGCACCGAGAAGAGCAGGATGCTTTTCCAGATGCTGCCCTCGGTCATGAGCAGGGTCTTTTTCTGCTGCGGCTGTGCCGGTGCGGCCATAGTGTCTCCTCCCTCAAAAATGCAGGAATTTCATAGGTATTTCACAATAAACTTAACAATACATCGTTCTGTGCCGAATGTCAAGCAGAACGGAAAAGAACGCCCTCAGACTTTCCACATCTTGTTTGCAGATTGTTCAAAACTAACTCAAAGAAACTCCATTTTTATCCGGTACAATAAAGGTGCAGTCGGGAAGACAAGAACGAGATCCCCCCATCTCCGGCTTTTGACTTTCCATAAATGCCATGCAGGCAGGATCTATGCGCAGCCCCGCAGCGGGTGCCGCGCCCCTAAAAAATACTGTCCCCCACCTATGCGAGGCAATAGCCACGGCGGCGGACAGACTACCAACAACCTCCTAGCAGCCGCAAATGTTTAGGAGTTCTCATACACAGGCAGCGCCGCTTTCTCCTCCTTTCCACGGCGCTGCCTGTTTTTGTATTGCAAATCCATTTCCAAATAGGCTCCCCTCGATAGGGGAGCTGTCGAGCGAATGCGAGACTGAGAGGTTAAAAACAAAAACCGCCCTGAAAAGGGCGGTTTTTGTTGTCTTCAGCGCATATCGTGCAGGCGCTCTGCCGGGAGGGAGGCTTGCAGCAGGCTCCATGCGGCGTCGAGGCTGTCGTTCAGCAGATAGGCCTGATTCTGCTGGACATAGAGGTAAATGGCGTTGGGGGTGCGGTAGGCCAGATGCATATCGTGCCACGCATACTTGCGGCTCGCCTCAGGCTTGTCCTGCTCGCCGGCCATCCAGACCGACAGCCCGTCGTCGTCCAGCAGCAGCCGGTAGAAGGGGCGGGGCAGGCCCATCTTTTTGATCTGGAGGCTCAGGGAGTGGAAGAACGTCCAGAAATAGACGGCCGGCACGCCCAGCGCCACCACGGCCAGCACCACCGTGAGCAGGGCTGCGCCGTCTTTCTGGCCCACCTGCGACAGGCAGACACAGGCAGACACCAGCAAAATGGCCGTGAACGCCAGAGGCCGGTGCCACGCCTTGCGGTGGCGCAGCAGGTCAAAGGCGGCAAAATCGTGGAAGGATGCAGCATCCATCTGGACGGAAACGGAGATCGGCTGAGACATAAAAATACCCTCCTTTTTGGTCATAGTACCATATTATTTTCCAACAATCAAGGACGATATTGCGCAGATGCCCTAAAATGTGCTAAAATAGGACGAAAAAGAAAGTTTATGGAGCTTTCGCTCTGACGGCGGACAGGCCGGATAAGGCGGAAGATGCGCGGCAGAATATCACAGAGAAGGAGGATGGGTGCGTGGGGCGCAGGATGACCCTGAAAGGGCAGATCAGTCTTTGCCTGGCGGCGTTTTTTCTGGCGCTGGCGGGGCAGATATTCTTGAGCTTTTACCAGTCCGGCACCGTGCTGCGGGAACTGGACGACCAGATGGGCAACTTCAACGCCATCAGCCGCTTCCAGAACGGTGTGGAGCGGAGCCTTTCGGCTATGGAAGATTACCGCTGGGAGTACGGCGACGCCAAAGCGCTGACAGAGGAGCTCCACAGCGCCTTTTCCGTCACCAACGCATGGCTCTGGCGCATCGAGAGCGACCTTGGCACTGTGAGTGAAGAGCAGTATCTGCTTTACAATGCCGTTTCCACTACCTACGACAGCTACACCGCACTGGTGGACCAGCTGGAAGAAGCGGTGGCCGCCGGTCAGGACACGAAAGCCGCCCAGCTCTACTATAATAAGATCGTACCCTGCGGCGGCTATCTGCGCCAGTATACCCAGCAGCTGCTGAACACGGCCATCACCGACGCTCAGGGGACTTACACCACCGTGTCGGCCCTCAGCGACCGGGTGAAATGGGCGCAGACCGTCGTGGTGGCGCTCTGCCTTGCGCTGGGCTGCGTCATGGCCTTCTCGGTGCTGACGCTGCTGACCCCGGTGCAGCAGATGATCGGCGCCTCCCGGGAGGTCACCCGGGGCGAGTTCGACTCGCCCGACCTGCCTGCGCCCCGTCAGCCGGAAATGGCCCAGCTGACCGAAGCCTTCAACCACATGAAGCATTCGATGGCCGAGCAGGTGACCACCCTGCGGGAGAAAAACGAGATGGAGCGGGAGCTCCACCGCCAGAAGACGGAAGCTCTGGAATTACAGAACCGGATGGAGCGCAGCCGTTTGCAGCAGCTGCGCAGCCAGATCGACCCCCATTTCCTTTTCAACACCCTGAACGTCATTTTACAGACCGCCGGACAGGAAAAAGCCTACCGCACGCAGGCCCTCATCACGGCTCTGTCGCACCTGCTGCGCTACAGCCTGATGAGCAACGACGAGCAGGTGCCGCTGGCCCGGGAAGTGCGCATCGTGGACGAGTATTACTCGATTTATCACGTCCGCTTCGGCGACCGGGTGAAGATGGTGTGGCGCATCTCCGACTCCCTCGATTTGACGGAGACGATGGTGCCGTCCTTCATCTTGCAGCCCATCGTGGAGAATGCCTTCAAGCACGGCATCTCGCCCAAGGAAGAGGGCGGCGTGGTGCGCATCCGCATCAACCCGCTGCGGGATAAGGGGCTGCTCTATATCAGCGTCTGCGACAACGGCGTGGGCATCCGGCCCGAACAGCTGGCCCAGCTGAAAGCCGCGCTGGCCCAGCCCGGGGAGCGCTGGGAGCATATCGGCGTCTATAATGTGGCCGCACGGCTGCGGCTTCTGGATAAACGGGGGCGGCTGGTCATCCGCTCTCACCCGGGCCGGGGAACGGCCATCAGGATGTACCTGCCCCTTGTAGAACTTTTGGAGGAGGATTTGGACGATGATACGCCTGTTGATCGCGGATGACGAAAAGCTGGAGCGGGAGGCGCTTGCAGAGCTGGTCCAGCGCCGTTTTGAGCGGGAAGTGGTCCTGGAGGTGGCGGAAAATGGCCGCAAAGCTGCCGACACGGCGGTGCTGTGGGGCGCGGACCTCATCCTGATGGATATTGAGATGCCGGGCATGAGCGGCCTCGACGCTGCCCGCGCCGTGCTGGCCCAGCGGCCTTCCTGCCGGGTCATCTTCGTCACGGCCTACAGTCTGTTCCAGTATGCCCATGAGGCGGTGCATCTGGGGGCCTGCGACTATCTGCTCAAGCCGGTGGACCCCGACGAGCTGGAAGCCTCGGTGCGCCGGGCGATGCGGCAGATCGAGACGGAGCGGAAGCTGGAAGAGCTGGCCGCCGCCCAGCCCCAGCCGGAGCAGACGGAGACCGAAGAAGAGGAGGAAGACGCCCCCGAGGAGAGCGAGAACAGCCAGACGGCCCTTGTCATGGCCCACGTCCGCCGCTACCTCGAGGATAATTATATGTTCGATCTGTCGCTGGACAGCGTGGGCGAGATCCTGCACATCAGCCCGGCCTACCTGTCGGCACAGTTCAAGAAATACCAGAAGATGAACTTCCTCGACTGCCTCACCGAGCTGCGCATCAACGCGGCGAAGGAATTGCTGGCCGACCCCTTCCGCTCCTCGGCGGAGGTGGCGTCGATGGTGGGCTACGAGGACGCCAGCTACTTCGCCCGGGCGTTCAAGAAACGCACCGGCATGACTCCCACCCAGTACCGCCGTCAGGCCGGCCAGAAGGCAAAGGCCGACCCGGAGGCCGGGCTGTGAGCGGGCGGAAAATTTCCCGCCGCAGTGTGCTGGCGCTGGCCGCCTGTACGGCGCTGGGCGCTGTGGGCTGCAGCAAGACGGAAGAGTACAACGGCCCGGAGCTCATCCTGCGCTACGCCGAGAACCAGCCCGAGGATTATCCCACCACTCAGGCCGCTCTGGCCTTTGCCGACCTTGTGGCTGAGCGGACGGAGGGGAGGGTCAAAGTCGTGGTTTACAGCGGCGGGGAGCTGGGGGCCGAACAGAGCGTCATCGAGCAGATGCAGTACGGCGGCATCGACTTTGCCCGCGTCTCTCTGAGCCAGCTGGCCGAGTATCAGCCGGCCCTGAGCGTATTGCAGCTGCCTTTTCTCTATACCGACGCGCCCCAGATGTGGCGGGTGCTGGACGGTGAGATCGGCGATGAATTCCTCTCCGGCCTCGGCGCGATGGACCTCGTGGGCCTGTCGTGGTTCGACGCCGGCGTCCGCAGCTTCTACACCCGCGAAAAGGTGGAGACGCTGGCGGACCTCGAGGGGCTGACGCTCCGGGTGCAGGAGTCGGACATGATGAGCGAGATGATACTGGACCTCGGCGCAAAGCCGGCGCAGGTGGTCTACAGCCGGGTCTATGCAGCCCTGCACAACGCCGAGATAGACGGCGCGGAAAACAACTGGCCCAGCTATGAGGCCATGGGCCACTATGAGGTGGCCCCCTATTTCTTAAAGGATGAGCACACCCGTGTGCCGGAGCTGCAGCTGGCCAGTGAGGCCGCGATGGAAAAGCTGGCAGAGCTGGACGAACGCTTCCCGGACATCATCCGCACCTGCGGAAAGGAGAGCGCTCTGACCGAACGCCGCCTCTGGGCGGAGCGGGAGGCCAGCGCCGAGGGGAATATGCGGGAATGGGGCGTGGAGGTGACGACCCTCTCCGCCGCTGAGAAAGCCCGCTTCCGGGCGGCAGTCGAGCCTGTGTACGCGGCTTTTGAGGAGCAGAGCCGCCTCATCCAGCGCATCCGCGAAGCCTGAAAAAGTGTCAGAGATATTACATTGTATTCATCTCGTTGGGCAGTGTGCCGAATAAACTGCACTATGACTTGTGGGAACTGCACAAAAGTGTTTCTCACATTTTTTTGAAAAACAGGACATTTTTCATAAGCCCTTGTTCTGACTAAAAAAATTTGCTAAAGTGTGTACAGTAAATGAACGGACGGTGTGCGACCCGTGCAGAGCGCACCGCCCTGAATGAGGAAAATCTAAGGAGGATTTTATCATGAAGAAGATTTCTCGTCGCAGCTTTCTGGCAGCAGCCGGTGTTTCCGCCGCTGCTCTGGCACTGACCGCCTGCGGTGGCTCCGGCAACAGCACTGCTGCCTCTACCGCTTCCTCTGCTGCAGCTTCCACCGCTCCCGCCGGTGATGCCGCAGCTGCTGCTTCCGACCCGAAGGTGACTCTGGTCTACGCCGAGGTCAACCCGCTGGATACCATCGTCGGCCAGACCGGTTCTCACTTCAAGGAGAAGGTCGAGGAGCTGACCGGCGGCTCCGTCGTCGTCGATGTGCAGGCTTCCGGTGTTCTGGGCTCTGAGAACGACGTTCTGGACGCTATCCTCGGCGGCTCCACCTCCATCGACATCAGCCGTATCTCCGCTTTCGCACTGACCAGCTACGGCTGCAACAAGTCCAAGCTGCTGTCCATCCCCTTCACCTTCGAGAACCGCGCACACTTCTGGAACTTCGCCAACAGCGAGCTGGCACCTGAGTTCCTGAACGAGCCCCAGGAGCTGGGTCTGCCCGTTCGCGGCATCTTCTACGGCGAGGAGGGCTTCCGTCACTTCTTCACTGTCAAGCCCGTTTCCGGCATCGCTGATTTCAAAGGCCTGAAGCTGCGCGTGTCCAACGACCCCGTCATGAACGGCATGGTCGAGGGTCTGGGCGCTAACCCCACCGTCGTCTCCTTCGGCGAGCTGTACAGCGCACTGCAGACCGGTGTTGTCGATGGCGCTGAGCAGCCCATCGCAAACTACAAGTCCAACGCCTTCCCCGAGGTCGCTAACAACCTGATCCTCGACGGCCATACTCTGGGCGCTGTGCAGGCTGTCATCACCGACAACGCCTGGAACAAGCTGACCGAGAACCAGCAGGCTGCCGTCATGGAGGCTGCTGCGGATACGCAGGCCTTCAACGCTGACCTGTCCGAGACCGCTGAGAACAAGGTCCTCGACGAGCTGAAGTCTTCCGGCTGCAACGTCATCGATGTCCCCGATAAGGCTCCCTGGCAGGAGGCTTGCGCTAAGGTCATCAGCGAGAACACCTCGGATCAGGCTGAGCTGTATCAGCAGCTGCTGGATATGAAGGCCTGATAAAAGCGCCTTTATCCTGAAGTAGTACATAGCCCGGCGGGGACTACGGGATACGCCCGCAGTCCCGCCGGGCTTTTTATAAGAGTATGGAGGAGATCCTATGCCGAAAATCTTTACCACTCTGGATAAGATCAAGCCGGCGTACGACGTCACCTACAAAGTGGTCCTGTTTATCTGCAAGATTCTGCTGATCGTGGATATTCTCATCACCACCATGTCGGTCGTTGGTCGTTACGTCCCGTTCATCCCGGACCCCGCATGGTCTGAAGAAGTCGTTCTGACCTGCATGAGCTACATGGCCGTGCTGAGTGCTGCTCTGGCCATCCGCCGCGGCGCACACATCCGCATGACCGCATTTGACGTCTATCTGCCCAAGATCGCCGTCAAGGTGCTGGACATCCTCGCCGATCTGGCGGTCTGCATCCTCGGCCTCATCATGCTGGTTGTGGGCTGGAACTACGCCACCACCCTGGGCGGCCGCGGCTTCTATGTCTCGATGCCCTGGCTGAGCCGTTTCTGGATGTACTTCCCCGTGCCTCTGGCCGGTGTCGCCATGATCATCTTCGAGATCGAGGCACTGTACAACCACATCAAGAGCTTTTTTGTAAAGGAGGAGAACTAATATGACAGTCCAGACACTGGCAATCGTTGTCCTTCTTGTCAGCTTCTTCGTCATGATCTTCCTGCGCTTCCCCATCGCATACGCCGTTGGTCTGTCCAGCGTGCTGTGCATGATGGTGCAGGGTCAGGCACTGACCGATGTCTGCCGTCTGATGGTCAAGGGCATCTCGTCCTTCAGCCTGATGGCCGTCCCCTTCTTCATCACCATGGGCGTCCTCATGGGCAGCGGCGGCATCTCCGAAAAGCTGATCGCTCTGGCTGATGCCTGCGTCGGCTGGATGCGCGGCGGCATGGCAATGGTCAACATCGTTGCTTCCTACTTCTTCGGCGGCATTTCCGGTTCTGCTTCCGCAGATACCGCTTCCATCGGCTCCATCATGATCCCCATGATGGTCGATCAGGGCTACGACGCCGACTTCTCCACCGCTGTCACCATCACCTCCTCCTGCGAGGGCCTGCTGGTCCCCCCGAGCCATAACATGGTCATCTACGCCACCACCGCCGGCGGCATCTCTGTGGGCAGCCTGTTCCTGGCTGGCTACCTGCCCGGCGCTCTGCTGGCCATCGTCCTGATGATCGGCTCCTACATTATCTCCGTCAAGGAGAATTATCCCAAGGGCTCTCCCTTCACCATCAAAGGCTTCATCAAGCAGCTGGGTACCTCTATCTGGGCTCTGGCCGCAGTCGTCATCGTCGTGTTCGGCGTTGTCGGCGGTGTGTTCACTGCTACGGAGTCCGCTGCTATCGCAGTTATCTACTCTCTGCTGGTCTCCGTCTTTGTCTACAAGGGCCTGGACTGGAAGGGCGTCTGGCACGCTCTGGATGAGTGCGTCAACACTCTGTCCATCGTCCTGATCCTGATCGCCACCTCTGCCGTGTTCGGCAACTGCCTGACCATGCTGCATGTGCCTGATCTGGCTGCAAACGCCATCACCAGCGTCACCAGCAACCCCTACATCATCGCACTGCTCATCGACCTCATCATCCTGGTGCTGGGCATGATCATGGATATGGCTCCCATCATCCTGATCGCTACCCCCATCCTGCTGCCCATCGCCACCTCCATCGGCATCGACCCCATCCAGTTCGGTATCATCATGGTCCTGAACTGCGGCATCGGCCTGCTGACTCCCCCTGTCGGCGCGGTTCTGTTCATCGGCTCTGCCGTTGCGAAGCGCCCCATGGAGAAGGTCGTCAAGGCTACCCTCCCGTTCTATCTGTGCATGTTCATCGCTCTGCTGCTGCTGACCTTCGTGCCTGACATCAGCCTGGCCATCCCCAAGCTGCTGGGCGGCTACGTCAGCCCCATCGCTAACCCGCTTGGCCCGGTGTTCATCCACTGATAAGCTGATTCGCTCATCCTCCTCCGGATGGTAAAAGGAAAGCCCCCGCCTGTCACAAGGCGGGGGCTTTCCGGCGTTATAGAATCGTCTGAAGTGCCGGAGCACTGCATTTCATGAGCTTTTTCAGGGTCAGTTCCTGCTGAGAGATTTGATACAGCAGCCGTGCGGCCAGCTCTTCGGGCGGGGCGGAAAGCCCGGGCCGGAATGCGTGTACTGCCCGGGTGAAGGCGTGGACGCCCTCTTCTGTCTCAAGCACCACCAGCTGGGTATGCCCCCGCAGCAGGGCGAACAGCCCCACCTGGTATTCCCGGGTGTCCAGCAGAAGCTCCATCTCGTCGGCGGTGAGGACGAGGATGTCTGCGAAGGGGAGAAACTGCAGTACCGTGTCCCGCAGGGTCTTTTCGCCGGGCCAGAGGGTCGGACGGAGAGCGGGAACAAAGCAGACCGGCACACCGGCGGTGCGGGCGGTGTCCAGCGCGGCAAGGTGGGTGTAGCGGCAGGGGCTGTCCACGAGGCAGGCGCTGGAAAAGGCCAGCATTTCAGCATCTGCGGCCCAGTCAGCGCCCAGCTGTTCGGGTGCATAGAGCAGCTCCGAAGAACGGGTGCGGCAGCCTAGCTGTTCGCCGCCGCCGTCGAACAGCAGCGGCGTGGGGGCGCGGGAGGTGAAGCAGACCCGGCTGATGTCCACACTGGCAGTAGATAAAGCGTCTGCGATGCGGTGTCCGAAAGCATCCTCGCCAAGCTGCGTTAAAAGAGAGGCTCTGCCGCCCTGTGCGGCATAAGCCAGTGCCAGCGAGGCGGCGCTTCCGCCCATGCGGGGAGAAAACATCTCTGCCGACGCCAGCGGCGCGGTGCTGTTCAATTCCAGCCACGCTTCGCCCAGACAGTATAAAGTCTTGCCCGGCATGATGCACCCTCCCTTCTGCCTGTTTTCAAAAACAAACTACAGTATACACCCATCCGGGCGTTTGTGCAAATGGAGAGCTTGACAGCTTCGGTCGGATTGTGATAAACTGACGCAATATGGCAGTATATCTGAAATTTGAATGATAAAAATGTGACATTTGACGAGGAAAACATGAGCCTTACCAAACAGTATTTCAAATACGTCAGCCAGAACATCTTCGGTCTGCTGGGTACGTCCTGCTACATCCTGGCCGATACCTATTTCATCTCGCAGGCGGCAGGCACCAGCGGTGTGGCTCTGCTGAACCTCTGTCTGCCCATCTACAACTTCATCTTCGCCATCGGCTCCATGCTGGGCCTCGGCGCGGCCACCCGCTACGCCATCCTCCGGGCGCAGGGCGACGAGCGGTCGGAGCGCTATTTCTCCAACGCCCTGCTTTGGGCGCTGGTGTTCGCCCTGCCCTTCATGCTGGCGGGCATCTTCTGCCCCGAGGTGCTGCTGCGGTTCATGGGCGGCGACGCGGAGATCGTTGCACTGGGCGTGGGGTACGCCCGCATCTTCCTGCTGTTCACGCCCTTCTTCATGTGCAACTACATTGTCGCAGCCTTTGTCCGCAACGACGGCGACCCCTCACTGGCCATGGTGGCGACCCTCTGCGGAAGCCTCTTCAACGTGGTGTTCGATTACATCTTCATGTTCCCCATGGGCCTCGGCCTGCCCGGCGCGGCGCTGGCGACGGCAGTCTCGCCGGTGCTGAGCATTGCGATCTGCAGCCGCCACTTCTTCAAAAAGAGCAGCACCGTCCGCCTTGTGCGGCAGCTGCCCTCGCCGAAGCTGCTGGCCCAGAGCTGCCAGCTGGGCGTCTCGGGCTTCGTGGGAGAGATGTCCTCCGGTGTGACCACCACCGTCTTCAATCTGCTGCTCCTGCGTCTGGCGGGCAATGTGGCCGTGGCGGCTTACGGCGTCGTGGCGAACTACGCGCTGGTGGCGACGGCTATCTTCAACGGCGTGGCCCAGGGCGCACAGCCGCTGGTCAGCAGGTGCTACGGCAAAAACGATGCCGCCGGTGCCCGCAAGCTCCTGCTGCTGGGCAGCGGAACAGCGCTTGCGCTGGCGGCGGCACTGTATGCAGTTCTGTTCGGGTCCACCGGGCCGATCGTCGCGGTCTTCAACAGTGAGAATTCGGCCCTCATGGCGCAGTATGCCTTCAGCGGGGTGCGCATCTACTTTCTCGGCTATTTCTTCGCGGGCTTCAATATCGTGGCCGCCGGCTATCTGGGCGCGGTGGACCGCCCCGCAGAGGCTTCTGCGACGTCGCTTTCCCGCGGCATCGTGGCCATCGTGGCCTGCTCTCTGGTGCTGAGCGCCCTCTTCGGGATGAACGGCGTCTGGGCCGCGTTCCCGGCCTCTGAGGCCATCACGGCCTGCCTGACCCTCTTCCTGCTGAAGCGGAAAAAACGAACCGCTTAAATAAACAATTCCTGTTCCAACCGCTGCTGCTCGGGCGAAAGCTCGGGCAGTGCGCTCCGACCGGCCATCGCCCGCCACTGCGTGGGAGATTGACCGGTCGTTTTTTTGAAGACGCGGCAGAGGTAGTTGGCCCCCGAGAAACCGCAGAGGCTGGCGATGACGTCCAGCGTGTACTCCCGGTGGAGCAGCAGACGCATGGCGGCTTCTATGCGGACGCTGGTGAGGTACCGCCCCGGCGAGACGCCCAGCGCTGCCGTAAAGGCCCGGACGAGGTGGCTCTTGGAGACGCCCAGCCGCTCGCTCAGCTCTTCCACGCCGTAGAGCCCGGCGTAGTTCCTGCGGATGTCCTCGATGGCGGCGGCCACCAGCGGGGGCAGGGCAGGGGCGGCGCTGTCGGCGTCTGAGAGCTCGCACAGCAGCGCGAAGGCCAGCTGACTGCGCACCCGCTCCGAGGCGTCCCGCTCTTCGGCAAGGCGCCCCATCAACTCTGCCGCCGCCGGGCAGGTCTCGCCCCGGGCGAGGAAAGGCATCTCGGAAAGCCCCGCAAGGAACTGTTCCGCTGCCTGCCCGGTGAGCTGGACGCAGAGCAGATGGCACTCGTTTTCCGGTGCGAGGGTCAGCGGCCCCCGGCTCAGCACGAGATGGCCCGCTGCGGCATTCTGGGGCGGCAGCAACAGGGCAGAACCTGCCGGCATCAGTTCGAGATCGGACAGCGAGACGACACATTTTCCGCTGGAAATGAGGCAGACCCAGAGCCCTTCGCCCCGCAGAGTGAGGGGCTCTTCCGGCTGGGCATCCTCCACGATGCCGAGGGCGGCAGTCGTGCTGGGAGAGTAAATCAATATCTGACACCTCAAATCAATAAAATGCTATTTTATAACACAAAATAATCTGCTATTATAATAGCAATGAAACGGCTCATCGTCAAGCTGAGCCTTTGAGTGCAACAACATCAATGGAGGAAAAAGCTTTATGGCTTCTATCAGCTGCCAGCATATCTACAAGATCTACCCCGGTGCTACGGCTCCTTCCGTCACCGATTTCAACCTGGAGATCCAGGACAAGGAATTCATCATCTTTGTCGGCCCCTCTGGCTGCGGTAAGTCCACCACCCTGCGCATGATCGCCGGTCTGGAGGAGATCTCCAAGGGCGAGATGTACATCGGCGGCCGCCTCATCAACGACGTTCCCCCGAAGGACCGCGACATCGCCATGGTCTTCCAGAGCTACGCTCTGTACCCCCACATGACCGTCTACAAGAACATCGCTTTCGGTCTGGAACTGCGCAAGACCCCGAAGGACGAGATCGACCGCCGCGTCCACGAGGCTGCTAAGATCCTGGAGATCGAGCACCTGCTGGACCGCAAGCCCAAGGCTCTGTCCGGTGGTCAGCGCCAGCGTGTCGCTCTGGGCCGTGCAATGGTCCGTAACCCGGCAGTCTTCCTGCTGGACGAGCCTCTGTCCAACCTGGACGCTAAGCTGCGTACCTCCATGCGCACCGAGATCATCAAGCTGCACAAGAAGCTGGCTACCACCTTCATCTACGTTACCCACGACCAGACCGAGGCTATGACCATGGGCGACCGTATCGTTGTCATGAAGGACGGCATCATCCAGCAGGTCGATACCCCGCAGAACCTGTACGATATGCCCTGCAACATGTTCGTCGCAGGCTTCATCGGCAGCCCCCAGATGAACTTCCTGGACGGCACCATCGTCAAGAAGGGCGACCAGTACAGCGTCGATCTGGGCGGCGACCTCATCCCCCTGCCCAAGGAGAAGACCGCTGACGGCAAGCTGGATTCCTACGTCGGCAAGAAGGTCAAGATGGGCATCCGTCCCGAGGACATCGACGATGAGCCCGAGTTCATGGCAAAGCACACCGACTGCCAGCTGGATACTCAGGTCGATGTCTCTGAGATGATGGGCGCTGAGATCTACCTGTACCTGGAGTACAAGGGCAACAAGATGACCGCCCG
>ERZ791695.270-NODE-270-length-41529-cov-3.62184_pt1 | contig 41529 bp, 52 predicted proteins | sample MGYA00509956_ERZ791695 | MGnify/ENA primary metagenome ERZ791695 (study PRJEB30046, sample SAMN00715234) | human gut metagenome | study: EMG produced TPA metagenomics assembly of the A metagenome-wide association study of gut microbiota in type 2...
ATGGAGACATTGAACCTGACTGTGAGAATTGTGACCCGATGGATATTTGAGAGGACGGTGAATAGATTATGAGATTAATAGATGCTGAATGGATAACATACGTACTAAGAAAAATAGCACAAGCCGAAGATAAAGATTTAAGTAAAGGGGAGTTTGGGCAGGGATATGTGAGTGGGGTATATCATGCTATAAGTGTTATTAAGAGTACGGAAGCGTGTTTGCCTAGAGTGTGTAAACACTGTCATTTAGTACAATACCACGACAATAACTACTGCGATAGATGTGGACGGCTTATAGACAAAGCCCCTACAGTAGAAGAACGCCAACACGGGCATTGGATTGGTAAGCCTTTAGAATGTTCGTGCTGCAGGGCTATATTTGAAAAAATTAGCGGAAGGTGGAAGTATTGCCCTGATTGTGGCGCTATCATGGACGGTGAACCCGAATGAACGTACTAAAGATAGAAAGATCAATAGCTTTATTAAAACCAATTATTTGGAAAATGCCTATGAACGAGAAAAGAGAGGCTTATATAACTTTATTGACAGCTGCTCAAAAGCAACTACCACAAGAAGTAAATTTGGTAGTCGAAGAGCATTTTATACCAATGTTAGAAAGCTCCCGACACATTGCTGATAATTTATTGAGTAAGGGTGTACTTAATGATTGATAAATTAGAATTTATTGGGATAGGAATATTATTTTCGATTTGTCTGGGAAATTATATTAAAGAAAGAACAACATCTACACTTCTTATGCTTATTTCTTATATCATTTTAGTAATTATTAAGATATTAAAGTAATCTATCAAACTGGGAGTATATTTATCAATATGTTCCCAAACCTTAATATTTTAGAAAATTTCCTTCCATTATATATGCTATTTTTATGACAAGGGACGCTGGTCCCTTTTGACTTGATTCAATCTATTAATTTAAGGCGGATTTTATCATGTATATAAAAAAATCAATTTTTGCGGGGATGACGCTGGAAGTCGAAAAGACTTACACGATTAAATATAAAAGTAAAAAAGTGACCAAGTCGGCCAATATAAACCCTACTCCGGAAAATATGAAAAAAGTAAATGAGCGTAATGCTGCAAAAAAATTACGATGGCAGATCAACACTAATTTCAGATCAGGTGATTACCATTTGATTCTCACTTATAGACCGGAAGAAAGAGCGCTCAATCCAGAAGAAGCAAGAAAAGACCTGAAAAGATTTTTAGAAAGGTTGAGAAGTCATTACAAAAAAATGGGGCTGGAATTGAAATATGTGGCGGTAGCCGAATATGGAAAAGTTTCCATGCATTTTCATTTGGTGGTCAACGGTGGTATATTGCCGGAAGAAATAAATAGAATATGGGGACATGGCAGAGTTGGGCTGAGAGTGTTGGATGATTCCGGAGACTATATCAAGCTTGCTGCATATTTAATAAAACAGACCAGTAAAACATACAACGATCCTGAAAAAGCTGTATTCAGGAAAAGATGGTGCTCGTCTAGAAATCTTAAAAAACCAGAAATTAAACCAGAAATAGTTAAAGCTGACAGTTGGCGCGAAACTCCAAAAGTGCCGCAAGGGTATATGTTAATTGCTGACAGCGTGGAATATGGCGTAAGTGAAATAACCGGGTATCCATATCAATATTACCGAGCAATTAAAATATCAGATAAACCAAAGAAAGGACGGCGTGAATATGATAAAAATGGTATTAGACATACCACCTAGTGTGAATCACTGTTATGTAAATATTGCTGGTCAGCGTAAAGGCAGGAAATTGACGGAGGCGGCTAAGAATTGGAAGCTCCTTGCCGGTTATGAAGCCAATCAGGCAAAACGGAAACAGGGCTGGATTTACCCGGACAAAGATGAAAAAATCGTCCTGCTGCTGTGGGCGTTTTGGCCCGATCGTCGTCCCCGCGATATGAATAATTGTCATAAGCTCCTGCCGGACGCGCTTGAAAACGTCCTCTTTGAAAATGATAAAAACGTCCTTGTTCGCGATATGGATTTCTCATTCGACGCAAAACGTCCTCGGCTGGAAATTGTCGTCGCCCGGAAAGATGAGGTAGACGTGAATGAAACACAATACTAAAAAATTCGTCCTGCAGGAACTGGCTGACTACAGGGAAAGCTGTGCAGAAAATGTCCGGATCCATGAGCGGATAAATAACCTGAAATGTTCTGGAAATGCAGATGTGACAAACAGGGAGCTTAAGATACTGTTTTTACGACAGGCGTATCTGGAACGGGTTATAGCTGCAATAGATAATTTACGCGAGAATCTGAATGAGGATTTATCACAGTTGTTTAATGCAAAGTTTTTGACCAGGCCGAGTATGCAGGACAAAAAAATAATCGCACAGCTTAATGTCAGTCGTGCGAAGTTTTACAAAGATATTGATTTGATTTGTCAAATGCTGGCCGACAGGCTAGGGCTTTCATAGTTGCACGCGGTTTTGCCGTTGCACGCAGTTTCGCTGTTGCACGCAGTTTCGCTGTTACACGCAGTTTTGCCGTTGCACGCAGTTTCGCTGTTGCACGCAGTTTCGCTGTTACACGCAGTTTTGCCGTTGCACGCAAATAGCCGCTGATATACGTCAGCGGCTGCATTATCAGAGTGGAGAGAGTACCGCAGTATTCAAACTTGCGGAGGGTTGGCCACGCTTGCAAAAAACAAGACCTTTTCGCCCTTGGTAACCTCAACCCCTATAACTCTAAGCGGTTCTAAAGCTTTCCAAGACGTAGCGCCCTCAAGTACTTTGAGTAGCAAACTATTTAATCCTTTTTTTGTTTTAAATTCAGATTGAGCTTTTTCGTTAACTTGCAAATGTCTGTCACCGTCAACAACTAAAAAAACGCTATACATGATTTAACACCCTTTCCGGTCTGCCATCGTCAGAGCTGGGCGACCATCCCGCAGCTGACGCCCGCAAGCGCGGGCGTTTCGGCTTAAAATGTTCTGATAAATTCAGCTTTGGTATCTCCTTTAGTTTAATTCGTCGACTGCCACAAGGGTCGTTGATTTGTAGCGGCGGTTAAACTGGTTGCCTCTTTCGTCAATCGTTGTAACAATAACGCTTTGAGCGCCTTTTGGTTTAACTGCCAAAATCAAGCTTCTTAATCCGTAGTTATAGAGTATATGCTGGCCTGGTTTTAGTTCTTGTGCGGCAACGGCATTTTTCCAGCCTATGCCTTGTAATTGGTTTTGGTGTTTGCGCTTTTCTGCAAGTTCTTTTTCAGCTGCTAAATATTGGGATAAGTCTATCATTGTGATCACTCCAATTCTAAATTTTAAATCAGCCTGCCATCATCAGAGCCGGGAGGCTATCCCACGGCTGACGCCCTTTGCAGGGCGTTTCAGCTTGTAGTTATACGGCAATATTACCGAATTGGGTATATTTGAAAACATATTCCGCTAATGCTTCGGCGTTATAAACTATGCGGGAACCGTATTGGTTTTCTTGACGTACTACGTAACAATGATTATCATAGCAAAGAAACAGACCGGGAATAATTTCAACGATTTCAGCTGCTTTTTCGATTGCTTCTTTAGCAAGCGTTTCAAAAGCTTCGGATACTTGCTCAAAGATGCCATATTCATAAGATACACGCACATAGGTATTAGCGCCTTGAAGGATTTCTCCAGTTACTTCGTCATAAGAAATTTGCTCATATTTATTTACAATCTCTTTTACGGTGTCGGCGTTAATATACGGGCTTTTAATGGTAACGCGGATTGCAGTATCGTATCCAGTGTATTTAACACTTACACTAATTTCTCGGGCGTTATAGCCAGCAATTTTTAATTCGGATTTGATTTGTGTTCTTAATTCTTTATCAGTCATTTAAAACATCTCCTTATTTTGATAATGATTTATATTTTCTGGTTGTAAATTTCAGTTTAGTATGATATTCTTTATTTGTAGGCAGTGTTGACGCACTGCCTACAGGCTAACTATTTGCTAGCTTTTGTTGCTGCCGCTGGTTTTACGCCAGCGGTTTTTCCTTTTTCCAAAATGTTAACGCCAACCCAGGGCGCCGGTGTTTTTGGAATCTCAAAAGGTTTGATAATGCTTTTCATGTTCTCACATCCTTTCTGCCTTGAAAGAGGTTTTATCTCTTTCTTTAATATAATTATAGCCTTAAAAGAAGAAGAAGTCAAGAGTATTTTCTTCTTTTAGGAAAATAATTATGCTGTTTAAGTTGACGGGATAATCTCAAACGACTATAATATAGTCGAGGTGATAATCATGATTAACGACAAAATAAAAATGATTTTAGTTAGTTCTAAAGTAAAACCGCCGATGTTGGCCAATGCTTTCAATTTAACGCCAAAAGCTGCAAGTACTAAAATGAGCAAGGGAATATATAGCATTAACGATTTAATAAAGGTATGCGACTACTGCGGCGCAGATCTGACAATCACGACTAAAGACGGTACAGCTATACGGCTAACCATAGACGATATAGAGACAGACAAACAAAAGTAAATAGTTAAATAGTAAAGGGCCTTGCTCAATGCAAGCGCCCTTTCTATATTCAAGCAGAAGCTTACAAGCTTCTGCTTTTTTCTTTTCGTAGACAATTTCGAGACTTTTGGGGGCTACCCGATACTGTCTGCTCGGTATAGCATTATATATATAGCACCAATAGGCACAAACCCACGCAGGGCAGAGCGCCAGCCGGCCGCGGTCGTACCGCATGAATGGGCAAAGGTACTTCCCAGAGGGGGTGCGGCCCGAAGGTCGGAGAGCGCGCGGCGTCTGTCTCTAAAAAAATAAAAAAATTTACTTCGAAATTTCGAGGTTGCAAATGAAAGAAAAACAGAACGATGAAAACAAAAACTTAACAATTAATGGCACAAAAAAAGACAGCTCCGAAAAAGTGTTACAAAAAGCACAAAAAAGCGAAGAAAAACGATCAAGCAGACTTTGGAGAAAAGCCATTCCATCATATTTGCAAATAACTGCCGATGATAAATTGATCGTCAGGAGCAGCCAGGTATGCAAAATCTTTGGAATCAGCGATCGAACTTTGTCGACGTGGACAGCTCGCGGAGCGCCGCAATATAAACGTGGTTGGTGGGATTTGGCGGTGCTGATCGAGTGGCGCATAAAGTCTGCTGGATTCGGGAGAACTGACGGCGGGACGACAAATGAAGCTAAAAAGCTCAATGCAGATGCCAGGCTGAAAGAAATTAAGGCGGACATTGAGGAAATGCGGCTGGAACGTATGATGGAACGCCTCGTACCGCTGGAAATGGTGGAAGAAGAAATGACAGCGTGTTTTGCAAATGCCAGATCAGGCCTGCTCCGGATAGGCGAAAATGTTTTTACTGAGCTTCATGCTCAGTATCCGGAAATCATGCACGATGTACGGAGAATAGTCAATTATGAAATCGAAACAGGACTTGACCGTCTATCAGAATCTAAGTTTTATAAACGATGAGCAAATAGAAAAGTGGCAGAATGCACTTGAAGATATCGGCAAAAAAGCTTTTGCCAAGTTGAAACCACCAGAAAGAATGAGCGTTTCTGAATGGGCCGACCATAACAGGATACTTCCAGTAGGATCTACTTCAAAGCCTGGGCTTTGGTCGACAGAGTTTGTGCCATATATGCGTGACATTATGGACGCCTTTGCTGATGAAAGCGTCGAAGAAATTGATTTTATCAAGGCATCACAAACCAGCGGCACCGAAAGTGCCCTTAATATGCTGGGTTATACCATAGATCAGCGACCGCACAGGCTTTTATACGTTATGCCGGACGAGGAAACCTACAAGGAATTTTCAGAAGAACGTTTGCAGGTAATGCTTAATAGCTGTAGCTGCTTTAAAGGTAAATTTGACGAAAATGCTAGCCGTGACGGATTTTTGAAATTTCGGGGCGGGTTCTGTAAGTTGACAACGGCAAATTCGCCATCGAAACTGGCGAGTTTGTCCATACCATACATCATCATGGACGAAGTTGATAAATACCCACGCTGGGCAGGCAGGGAAGCAAACCCAATCAAGCTGGCGCGTGAACGATCAAAAAACTGGCCGGGCATGATGAAATTAGTTCTGATCTCTACGCCGACGATCAAAGAAGGCAATATCACCAAAGCCTACAACGAAGCCGACGTTAGATATAAATATTATGTACCCTGTCCGCATTGCGGGCATATGCAGCCGCTGACTTGGGACGGTGTAAAGTTTGATAGTAAAGAACATGCGACAGTAGTCGAGTATCAGACACATTACGAGTGCTGTGAATGTCATGGAATCATCAAAGATCACCACAAACCGGAGATGCTGCGGCGCGGCAAATGGGTGGCGCAGAATGAATGCAAGGGTAAGCCGAAAAGAATAGCTTACTCCATCAATTCTATTTACAGCCCATGGATAACGTTTGGACAGGTGGCGGCAGAATTCCAGAGATCCAAAGACGACCCTGCTGATTTGATGAACTTTATCAACTCGTGGCTGGGCGAACCGTGGGAAAATCTTTCTGCCAACATGGATATCGGCAGCGTTTTGGAACAGCGTACAGAGATACCAGCTCATGTTGTACCTGCATGGGCCCAACTGTTGACTGCTGGCGTAGACGTACAAAAGGATTATTTTTACTGGACTATTCGCGCATGGGGCGCAAAGCTTACAAGCCAGAATATAGCTTACGGTATGGCCCGGACATGGGAAGAGCTGGAAGCCGTTATGGATAAATTCTGGGCGGATGAAGAGGGAGAGCTGCGGTGGCAGGTCAACGCCTATTGCGTCGATTCCGGTTACAGGACGGACGAAGTTTACGAATACTGTAATGCTCGTCACGGCGTAGCGATTCCCTGCAAAGGGTCCAGTACGCCAATGGTAGGTAAATACCGTCCGGCGAATATAGAACCCAAAATAAAAGGCCTCAGGCCGTCGCTTTTGTATATCGTTGATACAGACCAGTACAAAAATATAATCGCATCGAGACTGCACAGGCCTATTGGCATAGGTGCATGGATGCTGAATAAGGACACGGAGCTTGTTTACGCGGAGCATTTGACGGCTGAACACAGAGTAGTAACGACTAAAGGCAGCAGACAGACTGAAACGTGGGTCAAAAAAACTTCGGCCAAGCAGAACCACTGGTGGGACTGCGAAGTATATGCTTTTTTGGCGGCAGATCTCAGTCACGTTTCGCTTCTGGAAGAATTGCCGGAAGAATAGGAGGGAAAACATGGCAACGATTAAAGAACAGCTGGACGCCATTGACGCAGCAATCAATGCTATTCTGACGACAGGCCAGCGGATAAAAACACCGACCGCAGAAGTTGAACATGCCAGTCTGGCAGAACTGCGCAGCGAGCGTGCAAGGCTTGAAGAAAGGCTGGCGCTGGAAAATGGCGGCGGTGGTAGCGGCGGAATAGTCCGCGGAATTTTTTTAGGATAATTTAGGATAAGGAATGATAAGAAATGTCAAATAATGCCAGAAATCCTACCATGGGAAATGATTTGAATATTATCGATCGTACGATAGCATTTTTTGCCCCGCAAAAAGCATGGGAGCGAATGCAGTATCGGCGTGCTTTAGGCGGTTACAAGGCGGGAGACCAGAACGCCAGCCGTGCTAACTGGCAACCGATGATCGGTACTGGCGAGAGTATCAATAAAGTGTCAAGAGACAGGATGAGGGCCAGGGCTAGAGATGCTGAGCGCAACAGCGATATTGCCAACGGTATCCTGCTTGCCTATCAGCGCAATGTAGTTGGTCGTGGCTTTAACCTGCAGGCCAGGACAGAGGATGATACCTTTAACAAAGCCGCTGAAAAACTTTGGCGGCACTGGTCAAAGCCTGAAAACTGCGACTTGACAGGGCAGCAGTCGCTGCGTGAGATGCTGAACATGATCACTCAGCGAACGCAGGTAGATGGCGGGATAGTTATTGTCAAAACGTATGTGCAGGATAAAAAATATCCTTTCAAAGTGCAGATACGGGAAGTTGATGATATTGATGCCATGGGCCGCATGGAAGCGGACAACGGCAATGTTATCTGTAACGGTATCGAGCTTGACCAGTATAACCGTCCGGTAGCGTATTACCTGAAAGAAACTGATCCTAACGGTTTTAGTGACTATAAGGTAACAAGGGTAGAAGCGGACAGGATTATTTATTTCTGGCAGCGGCGGCGTCCTACTGAATACAGGGAGATATCCCGACTAGCGCGGACACTACCAAGGATACGCGACACTGACGATTATCTGGACACAGTGAGTTTTGCTCATAAAATAGCTGCGTCACTGGCGCTGGTAATTACCCAGAAATTCCCTGACGGCATTGCCGGAGGTATTGGTCGCAAGGTACAGGGCTTGCTTGAAAAAATGGGCGAACCTATACCTGAAGACCAGAAAATACAGGGGTTTACCGGCGGCGATATTCTATATCTGCAGCCGGGTCAGGATGCTACCAGTGTCGTACCAACAGGGGCGGCGGCTGAGACCAAGGATTTCACAACTACGCAGCAGCGGCTGGCGGCGGCAGGACAGGGATTGTCACATGAAAGTGCCAGTAGGGATGTGAGTGAGGTCAATTATTCCTCTGCCCGGCAGAATCTGTTGGAAGACGAAAAAACCTATCTTGATATGCAGATGTCTTTGATTGAGCATGTATTAAGCAAACTTTATGAAGAAGTTATCAAAGCAGGTTATCAAACAGGTATGATCGACGCCCAAAAGTATCCTGATTTTTGGGAAAGGCTGGAAGAATATTTGGAACATGAGTTTATTCCGCAGGGAATGCCGTGGATTGACCCTCTTAAAGAGGCCAACGCCAAAAAGATCGGCATTGAATCAAAAACGCTCACCCGCAAAGCCCTTGCGGCCAGCGAGGGTAAGGATTGGAAGGAAGAGCTAGAACAGCTGGCAGCTGAGCAGAAAATGATGGAAGAACTCGGATTAATTGTGAAAGGAGAGGATAAAAATGCCAAGTCAAAGCAAGACACTGACCCGGCAGCAGGCGGCCAAAGCCCCAAGGATGAGGGCAGCGTCGCTGACTAATTTTAACGCTTCGGAGCGTACAGCGCGGCTGTCATTTGCGTCAGAAACACCGGTACGCGATTACTGGTATGGTAAGGAGATTCTGCGGGTCAGTGATAGCAGTATGAACACTGAGCGTTTCAGTGCAGGTGTGATGCCGGTACTGTTTAATCACGACAGAGATAAGGTTATTGCAAGGGTGGATAAAATCTGGACTGAAGGCAGCAAGGCGTATGCTGACATTACTTTTGACGATGATGAGCTTTCTGAGCGCATTCTGAAAAAAGTGGAAAGCGGCAGCCTGCGCGGTGTATCGGTAGGGTACAACATCCAAAATTACAGTATTATCGAACGTGATGAAACCAGTACGGACGGTATCGAGGGCCCAGCGCTGATAGCTGACAAGTGGGAAGTTTTTGAAATCAGTATCGTTTCAATACCGGCAGATGCGGCTGTAGGAGTTGGCCGCAGCAGATTGTACAGCCCCGACGGCTTCCGTGATATGGGAGACGGAGCAGGGACGGAAGAAGCCGAGGAAACTGAGATGCAGAAATCAACTTCTGCCAGCAGTGACCGGTCCGGTGAACCCGGATATGAAAAAAATAATTACGAAGGTGAGGAAAAGGAAATGACACCAGAAGAAAGAGCAGCACTTGCGGCGGAGGTCCGTACTGCAGAAAACCAGCGTCAAAGTAATATCCGCGCATTGTGCCGTGAATTAAAAATCGAAGAAAAGGATATGGAGGCAATGCTCAAAGATGAGGACTGCACCATGGAAAAGGCAAATGAACGGGCTTTGGCAATTTTGAAAGAGCGGATGAAACCTACCGCTCCGCCTAAAGTAACAGTTACTCAGGATGAAGCCGATAAAAAACGCACAGCTATCGTTGACGGTTTGTTCCTGCGCCATGGCGGCATCTTGGAGAAGCCGGCAGATGGTGCTGATGAGTTCCGCAACTGCCGCTTTGCTGATGTGGCAAGAATGACGCTGCAGGATGCTGGTGAAACCGGCATCGGTCGCATGACTGATCGTGAACTGTTTGCTAGAGCGCTGACTACTACCAGCGCATTGTCTGCTATTGCTGATAATCTGGCGCATAAGAGCCTGTCCAGCGGTTACAACGAGGTTGCGACGACCTATGGAGCATGGACCCAGACCGGCAGCAATACTGATTTTAAAATTGCCAAGCGTTACCGTATTTATGACGCTATGGCACCGGTTAAAATTCCTGAGGGCGGCGAATTCAGTTACAGTGAATTGCTGGATGAATCCGTAGGCGTACAGTTGGCGACCTATGGTGACGCTACTAATTTTACCCGCGAAATGATGATCAATGACGATCTTGATGTCTTGGTAAAAATCCCGAAGCTGCTGAGAACATCTATGGAACGTTATAAAAATCATTTGGCCTATAAAGCGCTTATCGATGCCAATAATTACAGCTCTGCCAAGGGCAATCTTGGTACCGCGGCGGCACTGTCGGTCAAGTCTTTGGGTGAAGCCAAAAAGCTGATGCGTAAGCAGAAGCTGGGCAATAATACCGTACTGAATATTGTGCCTAAATATCTGATCATTCCGGCAGCATTGGAAACGGTGGCGGAACAGCTGCTGACGTCTACAGCAGATCCAGAAGGCAAAAACAGCGGCGTAAGCAATCCAGCAAACAGAACCCGCAGTAATCTTGAACTGATCGTGGACGCCACGCTGGATGAATTAAGCGGCGAAACTGCTTATTATCTGGTAGCTACCAAAGGCATGGTAGATACGATCGAGGTTTGCTACCTTAATGGTAATGCAGCGCCAATCATTGAAACCGGTACTGACTTTAATAATTTGAGTATTAATTTCAGGATGTACCATGATTTTGCAATCAATGTATTGGATACACGCGGCCTGGTTAAAAACGCCGGTAAATAAGGGAGGGAAAAGAAATGTTTAAACGTAAAGGTGAAAATCTTGATTATACATGCACTGCTGACGTGGAACGTGGCGAAGTTGTTGTTATTAACGACGCGCTTGGTGTAGCGGCCAGCACAGCCAAAAAGAATGATGTGATTGCTGTTTATATGACAGGAGTTTTTCTGCTGCCCAAGGATACTTCTACAGAATTGCAGCAAGGGAAAAAAGTCTATTGGGATCCGGCTGCTAAGAAGGTAACTGTGGATGCTAATGACGGCGCAGAATCCAATCCGACCGCTTATCTTGAAGCCGGCATTGTGTGGGAAACGGCACTGGCCAGCGCAGATAAAGTGCAGGTCAAAATCGGTTAAAAGGAAAAGGCGGCTTAGTCCGCCTTTTTCACAAGGTGAATTATGAGCAGCATTGCAGATGTTATTAAAAAATCTATCTTTGGCAGCGTTCTGTCAGAAACAGTATTTTACCAGGACAGGGAAATCAAAGCGATTGTCAATATCGGAACGCCGGTCGTGCGCAAAAATTTCTTTCGTGGGATTACCGTCAATGATGTAGTCAGTGACGAGGCTTCTTTTACTTTGCTGGAAGAAGAGGCACAGGAGATTAAAACTGGCGATCAGATTATCCATAAAGGTGTGACATGGTATGTCAATAAACAGATAGCGCAGGACACTATCGGCAAGACAGTTACCTTCGGAGCTTCGAAAAATACCAAAGGTTTTGCGAGGGGGTTTGAAAAATAATGTATTTCAAAATCGATCTCGAAGATGGTATCAGCCCTGTTGTGCAGCGTTGGCTAAAGAATAATCCGCGTTTCATAAGCTCTGTACTGAAAAGTACTGGTTACATGGTGCAGAACGAGCTGAAAGAAGCGGTACGCGGAAAATTTACAGGGCAAAGTTGGCCGCAGCGTTGGACGCTGCAAGACAGGCGAAAATTATCGAGGACTGCGCCTGGCGTATGGTATGGACGTTTGAAAAATGCTTTAGGCTATGCCTATGATCCGGCAGACAGCAGCGTAAATGTTGGCTGGACCAGCAGGACGGCGGCGTTTGAAGGCAACGTGCAGGAGGAAGGTGTAACTAAACAGGTAACGCCGGGTTTACGCCGGTTATTTCATAAGCGAGGCATCCATCTGCGGGCAACGACGACAAAGCTGGTGACACCGGAGCGGCCGTTTATTGAACCGAAATACATGGATATCCGCGATAAAATACCTGCTTATATTACGCAAAGGGTACAGGAATACATGGATAACGGCGGGTTTGTTAAAAATGTAGGAAAGGGCCGTAAATATACGGTTTACAGTGGCTTAAATGCAGCAGCAGATTAACATGGTGGAAATGAGCCGTAAACTGGCGGTACATTTAAAATCATCGGCAGAACTTGAAGCTTACTGCCAACAGGAATTTGGCAAAAGCATAACGACGGTGGTTGAATATCGTAATGTCAATGAGATACCGGACTTGGAGACAGCTCCTTATATTATGTTTTATAACGCTGGCAAGACAGAAGGACTGACTAAGAAGGTCCATTATCAGGTCGATATCGCTATCGGCGTTCCCGGCAGCGTCAGTGATTCGTATCTGGAAACAGAAGAAGGCGTTTTAGTTTTAAAAAGCTACAAAAATGTTTCTGATATCATGCAAATCATTCAGAGTGAGTTGAACGCATACCAGAACAAGAAAATACCACCTGAGGTATTTTCCGCAATTTTCACCGGCGAAGCTGATCAGGCAGGCTTACTTTGGACAGGCATGGTTCATTGCGAGTGGGAATTTCAGCAAATCTTGGGGCCGCTGGGCATGATTGATTTTTAATCTACATACTAAAAACAACGGTTAAAACACGACAAAATGCGGTAAAATACCGATGAATTTAGCACAAAGAATAAAGGATGTGAGAGTAATGGCAATAGGAGAACAACAGCAGGGCGTATATACCCAAAGTTTAATGGCGTTTGAGGACGCTTTTGGGAAAGATCCGGCAGATTTGAGCAGCAGGGCTATTTTGCTGCCGTTCAATTCTAATGCGCTAACGGCCAGTCAAAACAGCACCGCTCCGGGAACGATTACCGGCAGACGTGATCCGGTAGAGCCTATTTACGGTAATATCGATGTTGCAGGACAGGTCGTAGTACCTGTGGATGCTACGTCTTTCGGCTGGTGGCTGACAGCGGCGTTTGGTGAACCAACAACGGAAGATGGGACTGTTGAAGGAACTTATAAGCACGTTTTTAAACCGTCGAAGCGGCAGCCTTCTTTGATTATGGAAAAAGCCTTTCCTGATATTGGCGTCTACACAAAATATAATGGCTGTAAGGTAAGTACACTGGAAATAACAACAGGCGGGGATGGCGAGCTGGTAGCCAATATTGATATGATGGGGGCCAATGAAACTATCAATAAAGCGACGATCAGTACGACGCCTAAAACTCCGGTAATGGATAGATTCAACAATTTTATGGCGTCTTTTAAACTTAATGATGAATTGGCGGCAGTATGTACGGAAGTATCCATGAATATGAATTTCAATCTAGATGGAGATACTTATGCTATTGGTGGCAAAGGATTCCGAACGGCATTGAATGAAGGCATATTGGAGCTGAGCGGCAGTATGACGGCATTTTTTACCGACAGCAAATTCATTGAATATGCTGAAGACAGTACAACAATCAGCGCTGAATTAATTTTTGAAACAGGCGACTTTAAATTGTCGTTCCTGTATCCGGAAATGAAGCTGGCACGGAATACACCTCCTATCGACGGACCTACAGGTATCAGTCAGCAGTTGGATTACAACGCTTTTTATAAGAGTAATGACCAAAACAGTAGCGTAATAGTTACACTTATCAATAAAACAGCATCGTACACGAAGGGAGCTTAATCGTAATGGCTATTAAAAAAATGATTGAATGCAGATGTATGACGTGGGAAGAGAACGCCATGCATGATGATCTCGTAGAAGAATTGCTGGACAAAGACCCCCAAATATCAGGAAGAAAAGTTTTGCAAAAAATGGCGCCATGGGTACTGGAGACAGTTTATAAAGTCAAAGTCAGCGACTTTACACCGGGCGAGATTGTTGAGATCTATACACGCACCAAAGAGCTGACAGCCCATGTACGTGCAGAAGAAATAAAAAACTTGAAGCCCTTGACGTCTGGCAGCGCGAACGGGCCGGATACTGCAGAGACTGCCGGAAAATCCAAAAAGTAAAGCAAACACTTGATTGTAATACATGCGCTTACCGCGCACCGGAGCTGATGGAAGGTAATCGCGAAGCGTATGCTGCGTGGTATGCAATTCGTAACTGCAGACGTTATGCAGTCGGTATGACCGGAGCTATTCTGCTTGGCATTAGCTGGCAGGATGCAGATTACATTCTGAATAAGTACGGTTTTCGCGTATCGGCGCTGATGATGCAGAAGCTCCAAAAACTGGAAGATTTAGAGATAGAAAACAGCCTGAGGAAGGAAGGTAAGTGAAGTGGCAAAGAATGTAGCGGAAACCAGAGTAAAAATATCTCTGACGGACGGTATGAGCGCTGGGCTATTAACGGCACAGAAAAACTTAACCGGACTGAATCGGGCTGCTTCATCTACATCAAGTATTTTTAAAGGCGTGACGATGCAGGCGGCAGGACTGACTGCGGCTTTGACTGGACTGTATGGAGTTTCCGAAGCGGTAGGGAACTTGATCAAGGCTCCGTATGAATTCGCCAAAAACATGGAAACCAATCAGATCGGCATCAGCGGTATTCTGCAGTCGATGACGAAACTGGACGGTAAAACGCTGGAATGGAATACGGCAATGCGGATCTCCGGCGGCATTTTACATGACCTGAACGATGCGGCCCTGCGAACGGCGGCAACCAGCGAAGATTTGATTGAAGCATTCAGGGCGCTTTTAGGGCCCGGTCTTGCTGCAGGCATGAACATTGAACAGCTGAAAGAATTTACGACTATCGGTGTCAATGCTGTAAAGTCTATGGGCTTGCCCAGAAATCAGATAGTGCAGGAACTGCGTGACCTGGTGCAGGGTGGTATTCGTCCGCAGTCGAGCACACTTGCAACATCTTTGGGTTTGACTGACGCCGATATCAAGGCTGCAAAAGAAAGCAGCGAAGGCTTGTATGCGTTTTTGATGAAGCGCATGGAAGGCTTTAAAGCAGCAGCATTGGCTACACCGAAAACCATGGCTGGTTTGATGGATCAGATTAAGGAAGGATATACCCGTACTGCGGCAGACGGAACGGCCGAAATCTACAGTTATTACAAAGAACTTCTGGGGAAGGTAGCTAATCTGTTTTTGGATCAGGAAACTTTTAAACTGGACGAGGACCTGGTTAAAAATGTAAGTGCTTTTAGTACCCATGTTGTAAATGCTGCCAGAGGTTTGGAAAATGTGGGCAGCGCAGGCTGGACTGTTATAGGACCGGCCCTTGAAACAGCAGGGACGGCGGCCGGAGTTTTGGCAGATAATACCGAGCTGATCGTCAAAGGCTTTGCAGCGTGGAAACTGGGGGGGATAGTTCTTGATCTTGGCAATGTCGTAACCCAAACAAATAATGCGTATCAGGCGCAGACTTTGCTTGGTACTGCGGTGCAAAAGGTCAGCGGCTATTGGAACACCAACAAAATAGCGGCGCAGGGAGCATACCAGCAGGAGATACAGGCGGCAGAGAATGCGGCGGCGGTGATCAACCAGACTGAGCGTCAAAAACAGGCGGCAAAAAGGCAAACAAAAGTTGTTGAAGAGGCTTTTAGCAAAGCCATAAGAAATAATAATTCTGTTCTTGCCATTGAGCTAAAAATGGCAGCGCAGCATTATCAAAACTTGGGATTATCGGCCGAAAAAGCCGGGCAAATGCAGTTACAGGCGGCAAAAGTGGCTGCTAAAGGGCAGTTGGATCTGGCGAAACAGATCCTTGATACTCAGGAAAAACATATTCTGGCCGCTAATGCGGCGCTGGACCATGGCAAGAAACTGCAGGGATTACAAAATAAAGCCATGCTTTTGGGGGGGACACTTACAGGACTTGGTGTTACTGTACAAATGCTGTCAGATGACACGGAAAGTTTTTCGTATAAACTGGCGGGAACAGCAGTCAACGCAGGAATTACTATAGGAGCAATAGGAACGCTTATAGGATGGCTGGGAAAATTGGCACTTGCCTACAAGGAAGTAGCCACAATGGGTGCTGCGGCTGGATTACTTTCTACTGTCGGTATTGTCGGTGCTGGTGCTGTTGGGATAGGTGCGGCAATTGGTGCAGGAACTGTGGGGATTTATGCAGCAAAAGAAGGACTAAGCTTTGAAGACCTTGTTGACAGATGGACTGCGACACCACAATCCAGAGAAGAAGAACGGCTGGAAAAAAAGAAGAAATTTAGGGCGGAACAAGATGAAATTGCGGCACGCCAAAAAGAAATTGACGATGCTAGAAAAGCTGCGGAAGAAGCTTCGCGGTTGGCTTTGAACAGTTTTGGCGGCAGTGATGATAAAGGCAAAAAAGCTAAGGGTGGTAAGTCAGAAGCAGAGAAGCAGGCTGAAAAGGCATTAAAAGAGCTGACGAAATGGCAGGGCAAGGTAAATGAGCTTGCCGAGGATCTGCAAACTAAAATAACTGAACAGACTGGTTCCAAACTCGATATAGCCACAGCTTCGCTGACGGCAGAACTGGAAAAAATGAATTCTACCATCGAAAATGCGAAGGTGGCGGGTGTTGATAATGAGGCGTTAAAAAGTGTTCAGGCCCAGATAGATTTATACAAAAAATTAAAAGAAGAACAGAACAATCGTGACTGGATAACCGAACAGCATAAACTGCGGATGGATAACCTGCAGGCAGAGGAAGATTCACAAACCAGGCATATCAGCGTAATCAACGAAATGCGGGCTTTGGAGCTTGAACGCTACAAGGAGAAGCTGCAGGAAGAGCTTGCGGCTACTAATCTGACTGAACAGGAAAAGCTGCGGCTGCGGCAGGAATTTGCAGCGGCGACGCAGGAGCTGCAGGAAGCACAGGCGACCGATCTGAAAGCTTCGTGGGACAATGCTCTGGAATACATCAAAAATAAGCAGTTCAATCAGTTTGAGACCATTAAAGGCGGCTTTGACGACATACTAAGCACAATGAGTAATTTTGGGCAGAACATGATCACGGAGCAAAAGTCTTTTTCAGAAATGGCAGACAGCCTTTTCAAAGATTTAGCCAACAGCATTATGAATACCATGATGAAAGTTATCATGCAGGGGCTGGTAATGAACTCTATTATGAGCATGTTTGGCATGGGCGGCGGTGGCGGATTTGATCTTGGCGGTATTCTTAATAATCCTTCCAGATTTAGCGTTGGCGGAACAAGTTATGCAGGCGGTTCTTTTATGGGAAAATTTGCACAAGGCGGGTATACCGGTCGTGGCTGGGCGCTTGTCGGAGAAGAAGGACCGGAATTACTTGATCTTAAAACCCCGGGACGCGTTTACACCGCAGATCAGACCAGAGCTGCCTTAAGCGGGAGTGCGGCAGGTGGAACAACAAAAATTATTGTGCAGTTGGAAAATAAGAGCGGTACGCAACTAAAGGCATCCGAGCAAAATACTACCTTTGACGGAAAGAACTATGTAGTATCGGTACTGCTGGAAGCGGTGACGACAAATTATATGGGAACGCAGAATATTTTAAGGGGCGCACTGGGAACGCCGTAAGGAGCTGAGAGCATGGCGAATGTTATTTTCCCGGATATTCCGGCGCCGTCGTATCCAATCAAGGAAGATCCTGAGGACAATTCCATTATGTCAACCTTTGAAGATGGAACGACGCAGGCGCGGCGGCGATTCACTAAAAGCCGTATGACATTTGGCTTGACGTGGAATTCATTATATACGGATGAATATCAGAAGTTGAAAGACTTTGTGCAGAAAAAGGTTTATTTTGCAGCGGTAGCTTTTGAATGGACAAATCCTCATACAGGTATAACCTATACGGTGCGCTGCACAAAATTCAGCGGTAATCTGAAATATACAGACTATTACAGTGCTGAGATGACGCTGCAGGAGGTATGAAGTGTTACAGATATCAGCAGTCATAAAAGAATTGAAAAATAAGTTATCAAGTGACAGCTGTTGGATTTTGTTACTGGAACTTGATACCAAAATAGAAGGGCTGGAACCGATCAGAGTGGCCCGCAATAATGAGGATATTGCTTATCGTGGCAATACCTATATTGCTTTTCCGCTGGAACCGCCGACGATATCGGAAGATACGACCGGAAGCATACCGTCTTTTGAATTGTCGATCGATAATACATCCAGAGCGGCTACGTGGTATATGGAAGAAGGCGAAGGGGCTATCGGCGGCATTGTAAAATTGATGGTGATTAATACTTCAGCTATCGACGAAGACCCTGTACTGGAAGAGGAATTCAAGGTACAGAAAGCAGTAGTCAACGATAAGTTTATTACGCTGACGCTATCTGTTGATTACTACATCAATTCCAGGCGTCCGGTAGGTCGCTTTATGAAGAATAACTGCAATTTTAAATATAAAGGACTGCGCTGCGCAGCGACATCTGATCTGCCGGAATGTGATCATACGTTAACTGCCTGCCGTGAACGCAAGAACAGCGCCAGGTTTGGCGGGTATCCTGGTATAGACCAGAAAGGGGTATACGTATGATAGAGTATGCAGACTTGATCGGCGTACCATTTAAATCACATGGGCGCGATATTAAAACAGGTGTTGACTGTTATGGACTGGTGCAGGAAGTTTTCAGGCGTGAAGGAATAGAACTGCCGGAATTTGACGCAGATTATAACGACTGCAAAAAAATAAACGCGATCGTTCGCGGGGAAGAGGAGCGGGCGAGCATATGGCGTCGGCTGGAAGTTCCCAAAGTACCCTGTATCGTGACTATATCTTTTGGCGTAGCCAGAAGCGTTATCAACCATACCGGCGTTTATATCGGCGGCAATAAGTTTATCCATATCAGGGAGAATATCGGTGTTTGTGTAGACGATATAAATAGTCCGGCGTGGCGCAAAATAATCCACGGCTATTATGAGTACATCGGGAAGGAGTGAAAGCGGTATGAATGACAAGATCAGAGTAGTCATTGTCCGCAATCCATTCCAGCCTGATGAGAACAGGGAAGTACATCTGCTTGCACCTGATGAACATAAAACACTGCAGGACTGTATAAGTGCTTATGAGGCGATCTATGCCGGCAGTGACGGCTTTAGAGTAACTGTCAACAGTTATGTTGTCGAAGACTTTAGCAGCGCAGTTAAAGCGGGTGATTTTATAGTGATGTCGCCTGTAGTTGGCAAAGGCGGCAAAAGTGTTTTGGGTTTGATCGCTGCCGTGGCGCTGTCAGTAGTATCTTTTGGCGTTGGTGGTTTGGCGGCAGGCGGATCATTTTGGGGAGGCCTTGCAGCAGCTTCTGGATGGGCCGCGGTAGGTGGTTATCTTGCGGCAGCAGCGGTTATGTTTCTAGGCGGCAGTCTGGTATCAAAAATGTTTGCCGGTAAAGTGGACGTAGGAAAATACAATACCGAAGGCAGTGAGGCGACTTACAGCTGGAACGGTATCCAGACTATGGAAGGGCAGAACAATCCAGAGCAGCTTACATATGGCAAGGTCAAAAGCGGTGGACAGAGCATAGCTAAATTTGTCGACAATGATAATAACGACCAGTATTTGAATTGGCTGATCGCTGCTGGCAGTGGACCGCTGGAAATAACAGAAGTGAAGTTAAATGATAACGATATCGGCAATTATGAGGGCGTGAAACTGGATATACGACCGGGAATCAATGATCAGGCGATCATCGACAATTTCAACGATATCAGGTCTACAAAAAGTCTTGGCTATGAGCTTGAAGGAGAGTGGCGGCAAGATATTGTTACCGGCAGTGCGACACAGGGCATAATTATTGATATCGAATTCAGCCAGGGACTTTATCATGCCAACGACGATGGCAACCTGGTTAATGCATGGGTTGACTTGGCGGCAGATTATGCCTTGCGAGGCAGCGGCGAATGGAAGCATATTGTCAGCGGTTATACTCTTATAACTTCAAATCCTGTCAACGCTGTTTTATTAGACGGTTCGGCAGAATTAGGAAATTGGAAGATCAGAGTAAAACGGGTGAAGTCAGAAATTACGGACAGTGATGGAGATACAATCACTGTAATTTCTTGGAGGATAGGTGTAGGTAAGCCTAGTGCTTCAGATAATTGGTTTTTTAGTAATTATAACGGGTGGTATTCAGGATCATTTTCTCAAGGATCAACTGGCAGTATTGATGTCGGGCCATTCAGGTTTGATAAACAAACCATGCAGGCTAAAGGTGATGGCTATAGTACCAATATCGGTGTATCTAAAAATGGACGCGTAACAGCAGCGCAGTCATCGGCAGTACGTCGCAGCTTCCGTGTCGATAATCTTGCTCCCGGAGAATACGACGTAAGAGTGAGAGTAGTTGGCAGATCGGCATCTACGACCAGTACCCGCGACGGGGTGAAATGCTGGTGGACGATGGTAGAAGGTATTGTATATGATGACTTCATTTATCCTGACATGGCGCTGATTGGGATTAAAGCTTTAGCGACCAGCCAGTTGAATGGTACGCCGACTTTAACCTTTATGAAAGAACGCGCTAATGTTTGGGTATGGAATCCATATGCAAAAGCCTATGAAGAAAAACCAGCCAATAACCCAGCGTGGGCCGCTTATGACTTTATTCATCAGGCGTCACAACTGACAAATATTCACACCGGAGCGCTTGAATTTGAAGTGAGAGGCGCCAAAGCAGAGTTGATGATGTATGACAAATTTGCTGAATGGGCAGAGTTCTGCAAAGAATATAAATTGGAGATCAACATCGAGATCAATACTACCGGACGTTTACTGAATATGGTAAATGAAAAAATAGCGCCTATCGGGCGCGGGTTGGTATTATGCTTTGGTACAAAGTTTGGATGTATTTGGAACGGACCGAAACAGCCAACACAGATGTTTGGGATGGGTAATATCATTCAGGGTACTTTTGAAGAAAATTTCATGCAGTTATCGGACAGGGCGAACGCTTTGGAGATAACCTTTACCAATAAACAGAAAAACTATGAACGCGATACGCTTGTAGTTTACGGCAAGAGTTATGACGATCCGGATGCCTATGATAATACTACGCAGGTATCGTTTGACGGTATTACCAACTATGAGCAGGCCTATCGTGAGGGCAAATTCCAGCTGTACTGTAATCAATATCTGACACGTACTTACAGATGGAAGGCTGACATTGATGCCATAGCTTGTACAGTTGGCGATTTGGTATATATCAGTCATGACGTTACCAAATACGGCACGAGCGGACGCATTATTGCAGTAGAAGGTCCGAATATAACCTGCGGCGCCTTTATGGAGGACTATGATCCGGCAAAGGTGTATCGGTTTCAGTATCGATCCAGTGAAACTGACAATATTTATAAGATCAACATTTTGCAAATCATAGTTAATCCGGATGATACGCAACTGGTAGTCGATTTGCAAAGCGTGGCAGAGCCGCCTGCAGTTGGGGATATTTTTGATATTGCCGAGGAAAGCATCGGCACCGTACCAGTGATTATCCAATCTATCAACAGGGACGGTGATCTGCGGCGGCAGATAGAAGCTATAATCTACAACGAAAATGTTTATAGTGAAAACTATAACATCCCTGAAATAGATTATAGCACGGCAGAGCGGGATGTAGCGGTAAATGTCATCAATCTGCAGGGCAATCAGGTTTTGTACTGCGATCCTATGAAAATGCGGCACAGCAGGATGTTCCTGTCGTGGCGGCTGCCTGATGGTGCAACAGCGACAAAGTTCAGTGTGCAGCTATCTTCTAATGGCGGGACTACGTGGACTATTGCAGGGGATACGACATCGACGAGCTTCGAGACAGAAACTACACCGGGATTAGATTATCTGGTAAAGGTAGTGACGGTACTCGGATTATCAACTTCGACAGGCACAGTGATCTCTATTCTGGCTGCTACTGTCGACTTATTGCCGCCAAATGTTTTGCTGATTGACCATGATCAGCTCAACGATGGTACTAGGCGGTTTTGGTGGAACTATAATTACCCGAATCCCAACGACGTTGCAGGGTTTAAACTTAAATACATTCAGGGCAGTTATCCAACATGGGAGAAAGCGACAGATCTACATACGGGGCTTGTAACACTGCAGCCGTTTGAAACAAAGGCTTTGCGTCAGGGTGTGCATACGGTGATGATCAAGGCGGTGGATAATGCGGGGCAGGAAAGTTACATGCCCACTTACGCCATATTGAACCTTGGCGATCTGCTGGAAGAGAACGTACTTTATAAAGTAGATATCACGGCTGATAACTGGTCCCAGACAGTGCATGACGGCGTGATCCGGCAGGACGGACAGCTGCATGCCCTACAGAATGTTTATTATTGGCAGAATACCAATGCGCAGGCGTGGACAGCGCCGACACTGGCGGCGTGGCAGGAACGTTATAGTTCGTTCAATTTTATTTATCAGGCTTTAGCACCTGCCAGCGGACAATTTTGGCTGCAGTATGAAATTGATGGGCCGGTAGCCATTGAACATAGAAAAGTTGGTGATAAACCTGTGTGGAGCACACCGGAAGCGTCGGCATGGGAAAAACATCAATATCCTGCGTGGCTGGATGATACTACTATTTATAAACCTTATACTGGCAAAGTTTTGGTAAGAGCAGGAGACACAATTCAAGTAAGGGCTTCGGCGCAGGAGAACGTTGCGGAAGAAACAGTTATAAAGGCAATGAAACTATTTATTGACGTTCCGGACAGAGAGGAACATTTTGAAAATCTGACAGTACCTGCAACAGGTGTGATGCTTGCTATCAAAACACCACATTATTACACAACGGCGGTGAGGATTGATGCCGTACAGGACAGTACCGGCGGTGCTGTAATAATAAGAACGGCTATTATTAGCCGCAATCCGTGCAGAATAAAACTGCTGGACATAAATAATAACCCTGTTGCAGGAGTGGTTGACGTAACATGGCAGGGATTTGAAAAGGAGCTGATTTAAAGTGGAAATTCCTAAGTTTATAAAAGGCGTTGCAAAATACTTTACATATGCCAGTGACAGCGGTGAAACGACGCCGACGACGCAGGCTGACCTGCAGGAATTGATGAAAAACAATAATACTATCTTAGAATGTCTGGTAGACGGGCTTTGGCAGCCGGGAAAGGAAATGAAACTGAACCAGATAGTCAGGTCACCTAATATGCCTGCAAACACTGTTGCAAAAGTGACGTCGGTGGGTGTTACGGGAACGACTGAACCGGAATGGCCTGAAACGGTTGAGGCAACTGTGAGTGATGGTAGCGTAACTTTTACGATGGAATCACAACAGGCAAATATAAAAAAGAATATAATAGTAGATTTAATTTACCCTGTAGGGCAAATAGTAGAATATGCGTCTAATATTAATCCTAACGATCTTTATTCATGGCAAACTTGGGAACAAATAAAAGATGTATTTACTTTAGCTGCAGGAGATAAATATACGATTGGTGATACTGGCGGTGCTGCTACAGTGACACTAACTATTGATCAAATACCAGCACATGGGCATACTGCAACTGCAAGTAATGATGGTGAACATATCCACTCCGGTGTAGCTAAACGTAATGTTAATTGGCAGGCTGGAAGCGATTGGACTAGTGATGGCGGTAATTTAGTCGCAAGTGAGGGAAATACAAATAACGCTGGTGGACATTCGCATAAGATAGAAATCCAGAATACAGGCGGCGATGCAGCTCATAACAATATGCCGCCATATTTAGTAACCATAAAATGGAAAAGAACTTCATAAAGGGGTAAAAATATGCAAGATTTAATTATTTATAACGAAAGTCAAGTTCTTGTGCAATCTAGTGGTAAAACATATCAAGAAACAAAAGAAAATTTTCTTGCTGACTATGAGGAAAAAGTCAATTATCAAACTATTGATTATAACCGAACAACGCAAACTTGCTGGTTAAACGGTGAAGCATTTCAAGCGTATCCAAACACAGTATGTGAGGATATTTTGAATAGTATTGATACACTTTTGGAAAATCAGGCGAAGCGTGAATATATAGCGCCTACCATCGATGAGCTCAAAGCTATTAAGCTGTTAGAAGTAGATAATTGGACAGCAGATAAAATTATTGGCGGTTTCATATCTGAATGCACCGGTAACCCTGTGAGGTATGATAGCGACAGAGATACACAAAACACAGTTTCTAGCGATCTCAACACAATCTATCTTTCGCCTGAAAAATTTAACGAAAATTTCCCCAATGGATACCCAATGAGAGGATATCCAGAAAATACAAATATTAAGCAGGTATATTTTTTAACAAAAGAACAGTTATTGCAGTGGAATGTTGATCTAGGACTTCACAGAGGCACTTGTAAACAGAATGGTTGGATAAAACAGGCTGAAGTAAATGCAGCCCAGAGTAAAGAAGAACTGGACGCTATTATATTAGATTAGGCGGTGCGTTGATATGGCAGAAGGAGATACTAGAAGAATTTTTGAACGGTTAGATCAAATGGCGCAGGAGATAACTAGGCTCGTTGTCTTGGGTGAGGCGAAAAATAGACAATGTGATCAGCAAGAAAAAACAATTGCCGATCACGAGGAGCGTATAACAAACTTAGAATGTCAAAGCGGTTGCATACGTGGAAACGTAAGTTTACTGGCTTGGTTGGCGACATTGGCGGTAGCTGTTTATGGTGTGGTTATAAAGTGAGTGATAAAAATGTTTAATAAAATAAAAAAGTGGATAGAAACAGGACTAAACAAACTGCCTAAACTAAAAAGAACTACTGGTAATTTATGGCTGACTTATACGGCAATAGGTCTGCTGCTGGGAACGATATTGATATATATCGGCACTTGGGTATATTTTACTTTTTGGCTTTACAAGGCGGGACTGGCAGAGTTAAGGGAGATTATTTTAATTATGGTAGGAGCGCCGTTTATAACAGCACTATGCCTGTTGCGGAAGGGGACAGTAGACAAAGACGGCAATGGCATAGCTGATGAAGATGAAAAACAACCTGAAAGAAGGTCGCGTAATGACTTTAACGACAGATGAAGCAGTACAGGTATTGGAAGCTATACGCAACTGTTTAGATCCTCGACGGGTGAGATATGGCGCTGACTGGCGAAAAGATAAAGCGTTATGTATGGCTATAGAAAAATTGAAAGAAGATGATCAGAATGGATAACCCATTATATGTAAGTAAGCATTGGAGTGTGACAGAGTGGGATTGCTGGCGACGTAGTAGGAATGAGTATGCATGGGACGAAAATGGTCGACTATGTACAAATGATGAAAAGACTGCTAACTTATTTCGCATTTTTGATATGCTGAGAGATTGGAACCCTAATTGGGTTATCAACACTACCAGCTACCATGAAGAGTATGGCACCAACTTTAAATCAGGTTTCAGAACAGTAGCTGATGGAGTAAATGCTGCTTGTGGCGGTGAAGTAGGCAGTTACCATACTCGTGGCTGTGCAGCTGACATCCATATTTCAGGGCAGGACGATACTGATACTGCATTGGCAGACACGGTCATTGCGGCAGCTAAAGCATGGGGAATAGAGGATCAGTTAGGCATCGGATATTACGGGAACTGGATTCATGTTGATACCCGAGGCTATACATCAAGATGGTAAAGGAGTTAGAAGCAAATGAAAAATATTATTGAATGGTTTATTAAAACTACAGAAGACTTAAAAGGATTTGACGCACATTTGCAAGAGGAAATGCAGAAATATGCTAATAAGCAATGTAAAAAAGCTTTTCTGGCTGGAACGATCATTGGAGTGGGACTTGGTATTGTGATAAAAGCGTATATATTCTAATAATTTCCACAGAATTAACCTGTACGCTGTTTTATTGTTAAAATCAGTATAATATATTCGAGCGCATAGAAAACGGCGTACAGGTTAAATATTGAGGTGGTGAAAATGCTAAATGAAAAAAAGCAAATCAAATATAGTAAAAACTTTATTATTGTCTGTTTTATTGCTGCTTTTATTGTTATGGCCTTTAACTGGCTTGGCGGCAGAAGCAATAAATCAGGAATCGGGATATATAATAACGGAAACGGAACTGGCGACGTTGGAACAAAACTCCAACAGGCTATTGGAAATCAGCAAACAATTAACGACGGAATTAGAAACAGCCAGGCAACAGTTGAAAATATCGGAACAAGCATCGACCGAAGCCAAACTGCAGAAAGAACTGCTGCAGAAGCAGTTGACAGAGCTGGAAGCCTGGTCGAAGAAGCAGGAAGAATTGCAGCAGAAAATCTTGAAATCCTTGCCACCATCCGCACCAGGGGTACTGCGGGAAATTGGGATGAAGATAGACGTAGAGAAATATATCAGGGGCATTAGTTATGGGGTAAGTAAACGTATTGTTAATAATAAGTATATAGGCCTTCGCGGGGAATATGACTGGAAAGACAATCAATTTGGGATGTGGTTGACTTATCAGTATTAAGGCTGGTGATGTTATGGAACCGTCATGTTTGCGGACAAGGAAGACGCTTGAAGATATACCGACTAAAAATGAATTTTGGGAAGTAATCAATAAAGTAAAGCTGACACCTAGACAAATAGAAATACTTGAATTAAGATTTATTGATGATCTGCTGATTTATGAAATTGGCGAAAAGATGGGAATATCACGTAAAACTGTAGAACGGGATTTACGTGATTGCTATAGAAAAATAAAACGAATACTTGAAAAGTAAAAAAACGCTCCTTTTGGAGCGTTTTTATTTGACATTATAGGTTATATCCATTATAATAAATATAGGATATAACCTATAATGGAAGGCGGTGAAGGAATGCAGGGATTTGAAGTTGTTTTTTATGAGAAGGAGGATGGGAGTTGTCCGGTCGAAGAGTTTTTAAAAGGACTGGATGCACCGATGGAAGCTAAAATGCTTAGAACAATAGAGCTGCTGGAAAATAATGGACATAATTTAAGAGAACCGTACTCCAAAGCCATTGGCGACGGCATATTTGAACTGCGTGCAAAGGTTTCATCTGATATAACTCGTGTTTTATTTTTCTTTGCAAAAGGTCGCCAGATTGTCCTCACTAATGGATTTGTAAAAAAGACCGATAAAACACCGAAATCTGAAATTGATCGTGCGCAAAAATTTCGAGCTGAATATCTTAGTAGAGAGGAGGGATAATATATGGCTAGAAAATTTAGAGATTTTTTAAAAGAAGAATTGAAAAAACCTGAAATAAAAGAAGAATTTGATGCATTAGAGCCCGAATTTACAATTATCCAGGCTCTGATAGACGCAAGGAAAAAATCTGGATTTACTCAAATTGAATTATCAAAAAGAACAGGTATAGCTCAAGCAGATATAAGCAAAATAGAAAAAGGTAATGCAAATCCATCAATTAAAACACTTCAAAGATTAGCTGCTGGAATGGGAATGAAATTTAAAATAGAGTTTATTTAAAAATTATTGATAATAGTATTGATCCTTGAAATGAAGGGAGAAATAGATAATGATAGGAACTAATTGCATGGATTTGGAATATTTATCTGAGGAACAACGGAAAAAGATCCCAAAAGAAATTGATGTAGAATATTGTGACGCAGCTTTTATAAACGGTGAGCAATTGGCGGTACCAATTGGATGGACTTGCCCCGAGTGCGGTACTTATAAAAAGCTAATAGGAAGCCCCTTAACGCCTGACGCAGTCTGCCTAAACTGTGGACAGAAATTACTAATAACAGAAAATACATTTGAAACCAAAATAATAAAATAACGTTAAATTAAAATACACCTGCTAAGGCAGGTGTATTTTTTTATGTCTGAAAAATGTCGGAATTATGAGGATTTTATCTGCATAAGTTTAGAGATAATACAGGTAGGAAACAAAACGGAGGCGATAACAATGTATGTAAATCCTTATGCTCCTGTTAATCCGGCTATGCTGGGAATACCACAACAGCGATTAGCGACGGGCTTTCAACAGCAGATGCCGCAGGGATATCAACAGCAATTTGCTCCTATGCAGCAGATGCAGCCAATGCCGCAGATTATGAAGGGGCGAATTGTAGCAAGCTTGGACGAAGTAAAAGCCGCTCAGATAGATCTGGATGGTAGTTTTACTTATTTTCATTGCCCAGCGGAAAACTGCATTTATGCAAAAGCCATAGACATCAATGGCATGCCGGTAATACAAACATATAAGCTGTCCAATGATCAGGCCGCAGCTCCAAAGCGTTATGCTGATGCTGAAACTGTAGAAGCACTGCAGCAAAAGGTTACATCACTGGAAAGATATTTGAAAGGAGAGGTTCCAAATGCAAATGAATCCGTTCACAATGATGCAAATATTCAACCAGCTTCGCAGCAATCCAAACCCAATGGAAGCAATGCAGAAAATGCTGGGGAACAATCCCCTGTTTGGGCGCGCAATGGAAATGGCCAAAGGCAAAAGCCCTGATGAATTAAAAGAGACTGTTATGAATATTGCCAAACAACGTGGTATTGATCCACTACAGGCTCAGCAAATGCTTTCTAAATTCGGTATTAAAATCTAAAAGGTGGCCACCGGCAGATTTTAAGCAATAAATCTAAAGGAGATGTTCTATATGACTATGGAAGGTACTGGCGTAATGCCTGTATATGATTTGAATAACCGTACCGCAGCAGCAGACGGCGCAGGTTTTGGCGGCGGCTGGATGTGGGTAGTAATGTTATTCTTCCTGCTTGCCTGGGGCGGCGGTGGATTCGGTGGTTTCGGAGGCGGCGCTAATGGTGCTGTAAATACCTTGACTAATGAATTTCTTTATACCAACCTTAATAATACTTTGGATCGTGGCTTTAATCAGCTTGCTAATCAAAACTTTGGCATCCAACAGGACCTGTGTCAAGGCTTTAGTGGCGTTCAGGCCGCTATCGCTCAATCAAGTTTCGCTGCACAACAGTGCTGCTGCGAAACTAATCGCAACATTGATGCGGTTCGTTATGAAAATGCTAAAAACACCTGCGATATTACTTCCGCTATTCATGCAGAAGGTGAAGCAACTCGCGCGTTAATGACTGCAAACGTAATGCAGGAATTGCGTGATCAGCTGCAAGCTGCTCAACTGCAACTTGGTAACGTTGCTCAAACTACCAACATTATCAATGCAGTACGCCCGTTCCCGCAACCCGCTTATATCACTTGTAGCCCTTATACGGCTATGAATGGCTATGGCTGCAACTGTGGTAACTGCTAATATCCGCTGAATGCGTGACTAAGAAACAGGGGAGCTGTCACGCTTCCCTGTTTTAATTTAAGGAGATGAATTATAAATGGCAACTTGTAATTGCAGAACTATATTGACTACGGCTGTAGCAGTGAGCGGCAGTAATTTGGTATTAACCATTCCTGCCGGCACTTATGAAAACTGCGTTAGATATTGTATTAGGATAGCGCAGGATATTCCTTCTACTGCTACAAATCTTATGCCAGTAGTTATTAAAATCGGTACTGGTGCTACTTTGTATAATGTAAATCGTAAATGCGGGCATCATTTATATGCCAATCAGGTAAGAACGCGACGTAATTATTTTTTGCTGGTAGCTGCTGACAGTGCAACCTTTGTTCTTGAATGCGGCTATGTTGCTTCCTGTAACTGTGGCACTGTAACTGGCTTACCAGTGGTAACTGCAGAAGAACCTGCGGGAAATAATACAGAAGTATTGGCGGGAAGCAAGAAGGCGGTGAGCAAGGATGCATAAGTACGAAGAATATATGAAAATGATTGATGGCAATGAAGCAAAAGAGAAAGAAGCTGATTATGTTATGGCGGCAGCTTTACATAAATTGAAATCGCATGATGAAGATGATTTTGAATGCGTTATGGAAAAACTGCATTGTCTGGTATATGGTTCGCACTTTGACGAACACCTGGCCAAAAAGGCAGTCTCTGAAATGAAAAATGTCGATGGTACAAGTGGCGAGCATTGGACATTAGAAGAGACTACCAAAGTCATGGAGCAGAACGGTATCAAAGCTAATAAATATGATTGGTATTATCTGCTTAATATGCTGCACAGTGATTACTCTAAAATTTGGGGTGATGACACAGGACAGTATGTAAAATTTGCCAAAGCATATATTGAAGATCCTGATGCTGCAGAAGGTAAAGTTTTTTATCTTTGGAGAGCTGGCAAGCATCATAATTAAAAAGCAAAGAATAAAACAAAAACTCCCTGCACATGTGCAGGGAGTTAGTTTTATTATAAGCAACATAAGATTATGTAGGTGTCAAAATGGATGTCAAAAATACTTTTGATGAAAAATAAAAGCTCTCGAAAAGTATCGAGAGCCGCATAAACAATGGTGGCCCCGGCAGGATTCGAACCTGCGACCTTTTGATTCGTAGTCAAACGCTCTATCCAACTGAGCTACGGAGTCATTAAGGTTGCCTAAATGTTTAGGCAACGATGATATTATATCTGATTGCAGTGCTGTTGTCAATAACTTTTGCGAAATTTACTGACACCGTTTTTCGGTGTGTGCTGAAACTGCTCTAAATAGATCGGCTTACGGAGATGTTCGGTCATTTTGATATTTGCTGATCGAAAAATAAAAAACACCGCAACTGCCTGCGGTGTCTGAATAGCAATGGTGGCCCCGGCAGGATTCGAACCTGCGACCTTTTGATTCGTAGTCAAACGCTCTATCCAACTGAGCTACGGAGTCATTGAAGCTGCTTGGATTACTAAGCAACGATATTATTATATATGATTCTGAAAAAATGTCAACAGCTTTTCAAAAAATATTGTCAGCAGCTGTTATCAGGGGCGCAGTCCTTTAAAAGCAACGCGCAGTCTTTTTTGCAGGCTGCTTTCTGAGTCGACGTCAATAAGCTTGAGTTTTTCCATCAGCGGTTCATTTTTGTGCTGCTCTAGAATACTGTTTTTGATAATTATCGGCTGGACCAGGATACTCTGCAGGGTGGTATAAATTTCATAGCTGTTCATATCGCTGCAGATATCGCCTTCGCGCTGAGCTTGTTCGATAAGCGTACGGATGAAGATAAAATGCTGGACGCGATAGTTGGTGAAATACGACGCTGCTTTACTGTGATATAAGGCTTCGTTCAGAAAATTTGCCGTGTTGAAGTTTTCTACAAAATACTTGGTCATTCGATAGAATATCTGCTGCAGCTGGACAGCAGCTTTGGCATCCTTTTCCGGATAATCCTGTAATTTGAACAGATAGTCTTCATAAATCTTTTGAAAAAGAACTTTCATATATTCTTCTTTAAAACCAAAGTAATAGACGAACATACCCTGATTAACGTTTGCTAAAGTACAAATAGCACGCACAGTAGGGTCGTAATTACCCTGAGCAATTAATTCTATGCCCGCCTTGATTAAGGCCTGATCTGTGTTGCGTGATTTCCTGCCGATGATAATCCTCTCCCTTAGTTTTTGATATTTAAAAACAAATTGTTAAAATTAATAATTATAATCAAAGAAACGTTAAAATAAACATAATTAATTATACCACTGTATAAATTATTGTGCAAGAATTCTTTTATATGAAAAAACAATAGATGTCTCCGTTGAAGACAAATGTGCACGATATATTCTGAGGTGATAGTTTTACGTGAAAATGTGTAAGTTTTGCTTGACTTCATTGTAAACTTTGCGTACAATAAAGTTACTCTTTGGCCGTCCACGATAGCGGGCGTTTTTTATTGCCAAAATTCGGGAGGGGTATTCTTATGTCAGTTTCTTTAGCGATACTGATACTTTACATCATAGCGTTGTTCGGTATCAGTTGGTTTGCTAAAAAGCGCAGCGAAGGCAATGCGGAAAATTATGCTTTGGCAGGCCGTAAATTATCGGCGCCGCTTATCGCGGTCACGATCATTGGTCTGGCCGTTGGCGGCGCTTCGACGATCGGTGTTTCAGAGCATGCGTTCAAGGTCGGTTTATCTGCCGGCTGGTATACTATTGCCTGGGCAATAGGCGCGATCGTGATGGGTATTTTTATGGCGAAAAAATACCGTGAGCAAAATATTACTACTATTTCTGAACTTATCGAACGTCATCATGGCACGAATGCTGTTATTTTGGGCGTGTTCTGCCAGATTGTTATCCAATTGGTAATTATTTCGCTGCAATATATCGCCGGCGGCAGTATTCTGCATGCTATCATGCCTGAGGTTTTTGATTTTAAGACAGGTATGTTGGTCAGCGCGATCACTTTTATCAGTATCACCTTCATCGGCGGTATGTGGTCGGCTTCCTTAACTAATGTCCTGAACATTATTTTGATTTACTTTGGTATCGTGGCAGCTACCTTTATCCAGCTTGATAAGGTAGGCGGCATTGATGCTCTGGCTAAAACGTTGCCTGCCGACGTACCGTGGTTCAGCTTTACCGAGGGTGTGGGGCTGAAAACTATTACCAGCTGGGTCATTACTTTGGTTACGGTAAATCTGTCACTGCAGAGTATTCTGCAGATCTCGCTGGGAGCCAAAGATGCTTCTACAGCCAGAAAAGGTTTTGTCTGGGGCGGAATTCTCATGCTGCCGGTAGGCGTACTGGCTGCGCTGCTGGGGATTTGTGCCAAATCCATGTATCCTGACGCTCAGGCGGCTTTAGCTTTGCCGCAGGTCATTGTGGGGTTGCAGCCGGTACTGGCTGGGATCACCCTGGCTGCTTTGTGGGCAGCAGATGTATCGACTGCCTGTAATCTGCTGCTTTCGGCAGGGACGCTGTTTTCCAACGATATTTATAAAAGGTTCATCGATCCTAAATGCTCTGATGCCAGGCAGCTGACGATGATGCGTCTGTGCATCGTGATCTCCGGGGTGCTGACCCTGGGTATGGCGATGGGTGTTTCCAGTATTTTGGGAACGATCATGATCGGGCTCAGTCTGACGGCTGCTTTCAGTGTTATTGTTATTGTGGCTTTGTTTTTCCCACAGTACAGCTGTAAGGCTGCCGGATTCTGGACGCTGCTGGTCGGATTTATCATGCTGGTATTGTGGCAGTTTGTACCGGCAGTACGTATTTTCCCGAATGTTATTTATATGGAATGGTTTGCCTGCATTTTGACTTACGCCGTTGTAGCTGTGCTGCAGCCGGGTAAAAAGCTTGCGGCAGATACAGCCGAATAATTTTTTAAAAAAGGACGCTGCGGCGTCCTTTTTTTTGCAGGATTTATCGCAAATTCAGCTAATTTTAATATGGGTATGGTATAAGTTGCCAGAGAGGTGAACGCAATGAAAATACTGTTAGCTGAAGATGATAAAAATCTGGGACGACTACTGCAGAATCTGCTGAAAAAGGAAAATATCAAAACTGACTGGGTGGAAGACGGCGAGGCTGCTTATGAGCAGTGTTATCGTGACGGCTATGATGTTTTGATTTTGGATTGGATGATGCCGAAGCTTGATGGCATAGCTTTGTGTAAACGTCTTCGTGCAGAAGAATACCAGGGCAAAATTTTGCTGCTGACAGCTCGTGACAGTGTGGAAGATAAGGTGGACGGCCTTAACGAAGGCGCCGATGATTATTTGGTCAAGCCGTTTGAAATGGCCGAGCTGTTGGCCAGGCTGCATGCCTTGGTGCGCCGTCAGGGCAGCTACAAGCAGGAGGATTATGTCTGTAAAGGTGTTACCTTAGCCGTTAAAGACTATACTGTAGGCTATAAAAACAAGAAGATACAGCTGCGCCCACGTGAGTTTAAGCTGATGGAACTGTTATTGATCAATGCAGGGCAGATTTTGCCGAGGGAGCTGCTTTTGGAACGTGTCTGGGGTATAGACGGCGATGTTACCGAAAATAATCTGGATGTGCATATCCGTTCGCTGCGATTGAAATTGGCGTCTATCGGAGCAGAAAGCCTGATCAAGACTGTTCGTGGTGTCGGTTATATGTTAGAGGTAGAGGATGTTTGATAAATTACGTTTAAAGCTCACCATTATTTATACAGGTATTTTTTCCCTGCTAGTAGTAATGATCGTTACAGGCTGCATTATTCTGTTGGGTCATTCTGTGCTGACGCATGAAAAGCAGGAGATGCGCGAACTGATCATCCATGAAGGTGAGGAGTTTGTAGCAAGCGGTGAATTGCCGGTGTCCAAGCACTCTATTGAAGTCGGCAGGGAATTGGCTTATATGCTGCAGCCGGGTTCGGATGTGCTGCTGCACGATCAGGTCAGCGGCAGTCCCGTTGGTCAACAATTGCTGGCACTGCGCAGTGAGTGGCCGCAGCATGACAGAAAAGTAAAATGGGTAACTTTGCGCGATGCAAATGACCGGCTGTGGATCTACCTTATTGGGAGGGATCAGATACTGGACGGAAATGCCAGTGTTGCAACTTTATATATGTTTAAGGATTTGAGCGACTATTATTATGAAGAAAAGGGCGAGATCCTCTGGCTTGTTCTGATGAGCCTGTTTTTTATCTGCTGCGGAGCCGGCGTCGGTTATTACCTGGCAGGGCGTAGTATTAAGCCGATCAGGGAAATGTTTAAACGTCAGCGTGAATTTGTTGCCGATGCTTCACATGAACTGCGGACTCCGCTTACAGTAATGGGGATAGCCGCAGAGGGTATGGAAGGGGATACGGACAGTAATTTTAGTGAATTTACTGTCGATACTCTGAAAACAATGCGCATAGAAATAAAACGGATGAATAATCTGGTTGCAGCGTTGCTGTCACTGGCCCGCAATGACGCTGGCGCCGGTGATCTTAAACTGGAGCAGGTCAATTTTAACGTGCTGTTTGAGCAGACACTTGGTACTTTAAGTATGCTGGCAGAACAGAAGGGCTTAAAGCTGGAGCAGCGGCTGGCACAGGAACGTTTGATCATTTGGGGCGACCGGATGCGTTTGGAACAGCTGCTGACGATTTTAGTTGATAATGCTATCAAGTATTCGGCTAGAGGGACGGTCACAGTCGGTGCACTGCGGCAAAACCGCCAGCTTGTTATCAAGGTCGAGGATGAAGGCATTGGCATTGATACCCAAGATATCGAGCGGATTTTTGAAAGATTTTACCGGGTCGATAAAGCAAGGACGCGTGCTGAAGGCGGTTTTGGCTTAGGATTGCCGATTGCCAAGCTGATCGTTGAGCAGCATCATGGGACGATTGAAGTTGAGAGTAAAAAAAATGGCGGCAGCAGCTTTATTGTCAAGCTGCCATTAACGGTACAATATTAAAAATAACAACTCCTTGTTTCAGGTTATTTTCAGCCGCATTTTTTATGATAAGGCTGAAATAAAGGCAAGGAGTTGTTTTTTATGAGCAGGAAAAGTTGGACTGTTTTTTGGCTGGCTGCATTATTGCTATTATTTGTGTTTAACGGATCTTTACTGATCACAGACTCGGTAGAGTCAAATTACGCGCTGACCGCTAAGGAGATGGTGGTATCGGGAGACTGGCTGTCGCCGCAGATTTACGGACAATATTGGTTTGATAAACCGGTGTTTTTTTACTGGATGACGGCATTGGGGTTCAAAATATTCGGCTTTACCGAATTCGCTGCCCGTTTCTTTCCGTCCTGTTTTGGTTTGGCAGGCTGCTTATCTGGGGCGCAAAAAAACTTTTTGATGATAAAACTGCTTTTTACAGTGGTTTAGTGCTTTTAACATCAGTTGAATTTTTCCTGATCAGCAAATCAGTCATCACTGATGCGATCTTATTTTTCTTTTTCAGCGCGGTCTTGCTTTTCTTTTATTTGGGCTACAGTACGCCGCAGAAAAAGTATTATTACGTGATGTATGCCGGCGCCGCTTTGGCAACGCTGACCAAAGGGCCAATCGGTTTTTTGCTGCCGGGGCTTATCATATTTCTGTTTCTGGCTGTTACTAAAAGCTGGCAGGAATTGAAACAAATGAAGCTCTGCAGCGGTACTTTGCTGTTTCTGATCATAGGGCTGCCTTGGTATCTGGCCATGATCAGTTTACATGGCGATGCTTTTACAAAAACTTTTTTGGGAACGCATAACTTGCTGCGGGCTACTGTTTCCGAACACCCCCGTGACAATGTCATTTATTATTATACTCTTGTAAATATTCTGGCTTTGTTTCCCTGGAGCGGGTTTCTGCCGCAGTGTCTGTGGCAGAAATTCAGAAAACAGGGAAGCTGGCAGCGGCCTGATGATTTAACTGTGTTTCTGTTGCTCTGGGCGGCTATAGTGTTTGTTTTTTTTCAGAATATGGCTACAAAGTATATCACTTATACATACCCGCTTTTGTTTCCGGCAGCGTTACTGTTAGGCCGTTACTTGGCGGTCAAAGGTTCCAGAGTGTTCAGCCGCGGCTATTTGCTGTTCCACGGATTATTTTACGCTGTTTTAGCCGGAGCAGTTTATTGGTGTCGTTTTAAGGGCATAGCTCCGGTACAGGATGAATTTTTAGTGTTGCTGACAGCACTGGCAGGCCTTGGGCTGGTGTATGCTGTTAAAAGCTGTAATAAAAAATATCTGACGGCAGCTGTTGCCGCAATGGCTCTGTTTTTCAATCTGGCGCTGATTCCCACGGTGGCAGTGCCGTTGAGCGGCCTGCGTTCAGGCAAGCAGCTGGCACTGCAGCTGCAGAACAAGTATCCTGAGAAGGCTGAAATCGGATTGTATGGCGAATATCCGACATCAGCGGTATTTTATTCCGGGAAGAAACTGGTAAAATTATTGCCGCAGGACGAGATCGAAGGCTTCAAACCTAAAGCCTTCAGCTGGAGCAGTAAAAACGTTATGCCCTATGCCGAGCTGAAAAGCTATGCAGGGGTAAAAGATAACGTGGTCGTTGTGCAGAGAAAAGCCTTACAGGGCTTTATGGACAATGCCGATACCTATTTGCTGCTGGCCGGAAAAAATAAAGGCTGGTATATTGTGCAGGGATAGAATATTTTGTACTCTGGCTGAGGCCAGAGTATTTTTTTGTAAAAAAATTACCGCTACGGCAGGGAAAAGAGTTTTTGTGGCTAATATAGTATTTAGTGGAATTATAAGCATTTCCGAAAAGAAGGTGCGGATTATGTCAAAAAAAGCAAATCAAAAAGCAAAGTTGCTGTATCTGCAGCAGATTCTGCTTGAAGAAACTGACGAAAAGCATGTACTTACAGTACAGCAGCTGATCGAAAGATTGGCAGAGCTGGAAATACCTGCCGAACGGAAAAGCTTGTATGACGATATCGCTACACTGCAGGCTTTTGGCTTGGATGTTATTGCTACACGCAGCAGAGCCAATATTTATAGAATTGGCAGCAGGCTTTTTACGCTGTCTGAGCTGCAGCTGCTGGCAGAAGCAGTGGTTAAATCTTCTGCTATTACCCAAAATAAGGCCCAGAAGCTGGTAGACAAGCTGGCTCGGTTAGCCAGCAGGTATCAGGCCGAAACATTGAGAGAAAACTTGAAAGCACAGAAATATGATGATGCTGAGTTGTTATGTCCCGTTGAATTACGCTGCAGTAACGAAATAGTGCCGGTCGTGCTGGAATATCTGGCTGACAGTAAAGTGAAAAAAAGTAAGGAAGAAACAAGTGTCATCGAAGGTACTGCCGTTGTTGACCAGGCTTTTTACGGCTGGATGTTCGGCTTTGGAAATAAAGTTAAAGTGACGGAGCCTGCAAATGTCAAAAAAGATTTTGTCAAATATTGTAAAAAAGTTCTGAATCAATACAAATAATCTAGGAGTGTATTATGCAAGCAATAAAATTCCCTGTTCCCAATAGAAGTGAATATATCCCTTCCCCCTACGAACCGGATGCTGACGGTGTGCTTGATATCGGTTATTACAAAGGCTCGATCATTGGCGGCAGGCCCTACGTCCTGGAATGCTGGCAGATGGACGAGCTGGTAGTAGCGACAGTCTTTTTTTCAGACGAGGGGCTGGATGCCTATAGTCGTGAGGATTTGGTTCTGCTTTTGGAATTGGAAGATATCATTAAATTTATTGGCGGGAAGCGGTTGTTTCAGTGTACGCATACTGAGGATGATGCTGGAATGCCTATGTGGGCTGTTAACATTACTCTGCAGAATGCCAAGGGTAAATATGCAGAGGTTCTGTGTCCTTTACGCAGATATAGATAAATCAGTATCAGGGGAGGTATGAAAATGGTGAATTGCAACGAAGCCAACTGTACCTGTAAAATGGTGAACTGTGTGCGTCATGGCAAGTGCTGCGAGTGTATCAATCATCATCGTGAAAAAGGATCTTTGGTAGCCTGTATGAAAGCCGTTGCTGAAGCCGTAAAAAAATAAAGTCGTGCTATACGGCACGACTTTATTTTCAGTGTTCTGCGGACAAAGAGAAAACCGTTCGCTGGGGATGGTAGCGAACGGTTTCTCCATAGGAAAGCTGTTTATGATGAATTTGATGGGAAGGGTGTAGCAAGTTCATCACTTGCTATGCTTTAAGTATACAACAGACATTTGACAGAAAAAGGGCAAACCTTTGAACAGTTTGTGAAATGTAAAAATGACCGGAGGAAGCGGCAAATGAATGATTTTGTAGCAAGTTTTTTTAAGTTTCAGGAGCGTAAAACCACTTGGCAGCGTGAGACGATCGGAGGAATTACGTCCTTTGTGACGATGGCGTATATCATTTTCGTCAATCCGCAGATCATGGCAGCTGCCGGGATGGATAAAGGTACGGTAATGCTGGCTACCTGTCTGGCTGCGGCTGCGGGAACGCTGCTGATGGCCTTATACGCCAATGCTCCTTTTGGGTTGGCTCCGGGAATGGGGATTAATGCCTTCTTTGCCTATACTTTATGCGGGGCCATGGGTTATACCTGGGAGCAGGGCTTGGGAGCGGTACTGCTGTCAGGTATTATTTTTGTTGTGGTTTCTGTTACCGGACTGCGCAGCAGGATCATTTCGGAAATACCGATGCATTTGAAAAAAGCGATCGGCATCGGTATAGGGATGTTCATTTTGTACATCGGTTTAAAAAATGCATCCTTGCTTAGCTTTTCAGCCAATCCGGGAAGTTTTATCCCGTTGGGTGACAGCATGAAACTGGACAGCAGTATCATTCCTGCGCTGACTTTTGCCAATGATTCAGCGAAGCTGGCATTGGTAGGGATTTTTCTGAATATCGGTTTTTTACTGCGCGGGACAAGAGGCGGGATGCTGCTCAGTATTATTATTACTTCGATGTTGGGTTGTTATCTGCAGTTTTTCAGCGGCTGGCAGTTGGGGCTGCATCTGCCAGGTTCGATGCCTATTGGTGATTTGAGTGAAACTTTTGGCAAGTGCCTGAGCGGTTTTGTGCAGCTGTTTGATATTTCTAAGGGACTCGGAGTTATGATTTTTTCATTGTTTTCAGTGATGATCACAATGACGATCGCCGATATGTTTGACACGATCGGTACTGTGCTGGCGACTGCTTCAAGGGCTAATCTTGTTGATGAGGATGGCAATATCATCAATGGCGAACGGATTTTATTGGCAGATGCGACTGCTACCGTGATGGGAGCCTTTTTTGGAACATCGACGGTAACGACTTATGTCGAGTCTAGCACAGGTGTGGCGGCAGGCGCCAGGACAGGCTTTGCTTCTGTTGTAACGGCATTATTATTTCTGCTGAGCGTATCTCTGGCGCCGCTGCTGGGTATGGTGCCTGCTGCGGCTACTGCTCCGGTGCTGATCATGGTCGGTATTATGATGGCATCGGATATTGGCGATATTGACTGGCGGAATCTGGAAGTTGCCGTGCCTGCGTATTTTACAATGATGATTATGTGTTTCGGTTATAATATCGCCGATGGTATTGCGATCGGTTTTATTATGTTCAGCTTTGTTAAATTGGCAGTAGGCAAATGGTTAGAGGTTTCCTGGTTGGTGCGTGGTTTGAGCGCGATGTTCCTGCTGCGTTTTGTTTTTATGTTATTCTATTAAACAAAAGAGGCCGGCATATAGCCGGCCTCTTTTTAATATGTGCATTTTTATTTTTTACTGCGTTTTTTATTAGTTATCTGCGGTACAGCTTCAGTGTGTTTTTCACGCCAGCCAAAATAGAGGAAGAAGCCTAAAGCGATAAGGAAAAAACAAAGGCTGGTAGCCTGAGCTGATTTTAAACCAAATAAGAAGGGCTCGACATAATCGCCGCGCAGCATTTCCAGACCAAAGCGTACAGCTGAATACAGCATTACATACAGACACATGGCCTGCCCTTTAGCGTGATCAGTAGTGCGGAATAAAAGCAGGAGCGCGAAGATAACGATATCCAGCTGTCCTTCCCAAACCTCGGCTGGCCATAAAGGAACGGCGCCATAGGTTTTAAAAGCCAGCGTACCTTCCGGATATAAAAGACCAAAATTACCGCCTGTAGGCGTTCCGAAAGCATCGCCGTTCAGCAGATTGGCCATACGGCCGATTGCCTGACCGATCAAAATTGCGGGACAGACGATATCGGCTAAAGCGAGCCAGTCGATCTGATGCCGTTTACAGTACCAGATGCCTGCCAGAACGCCGGCGATGACGCCGCCCTGTATTGCCATGCCGCCTTGCCAGACAAAAGGTATCTCCAGCAGATGATGCTGGTAATAATCCCAGTCGAAAAAGAATACATCCCAGAGGCGTCCGCCGATCAAACCGGCAAAGCCGCCGTAAATACCAATGTCCAGGATATGCTGCTGCCAGCGGCCATCCTGTTTGGCCAGAAAGTAAGCAACACCAGTTGCTAAAAAAATGCTCATACAGAGAACTAAACCGTACATACGGATGGGAAAATCGCCGATGTGAAATAAATACTGATGCATAGAACCTCCACGTGCCTGCCGGTAAATTTATAGTTTGAGTTGCCGGATAGTGCTGCCCAAATGTTTGAATAAGATTATTCTAACACAGTAAGCCTGAAAATTCTATCTTGCGCAGGAAGTGTGATGATTTAATTCCTACAATTAGAGTATGGTTTTTGCTGGCATTGTATGTTATAATAAATCAGTAAAAATTTCGGAAAGAGGGATACAATTATGCTGAAAATAGAAAATCTGTCTGTTGCCGTACAAGGCAGACAGATTCTTCACGATATTAACCTGCACATTAAACCGGGTGAGGTCCATGTTTTATTCGGGCCTAACGGTACCGGTAAATCTACTTTGATCGGGACGATCATGGGCTTTGAACGTTATGAGGTATTAAGCGGTAAAATCTATTTTAAAGGTCATGATATTACCGAAGCTCCTTGTTATGAGCGGGCCCGTTTAGGTGTAGGCGTAATGATCCAGCGTCCGCCGACGATCCGCGGCTTGTCGCTGCGCCATATGATTGAGATCTGTGGAGCTACGCCTCAGGAAACGGAGCAAATGGCAAGATGGATGGGTTTGGCTGATTTTCTCGACCGCAGTGTCAATGAAGGTTTCAGCGGTGGTGAACTGAAACGTTCGGAGCTTCTGCAGCTGATGGCGCAAAAACCTGATCTGCTGCTTTTAGATGAACCTGAATCAGGTGTCGACGTGGAAAATATCGCACTTGTAGGACGGGCTGCCAACTACATTCTGCATAACGAGCCCTGTGGCGGCACCCGC